>VOFI01003315.1_pt1 | contig 18407 bp, 31 predicted proteins | sample 5384131 | NCBI WGS metagenome assembly VOFI01 (sample SAMN12384728, study PRJNA508395) | human gut metagenome | isolation source: healthy gut H | host: Homo sapiens
ATAATCAGCTCACCGCCTCCTTCTGCTTTTCGTCTTCAGATGAACCAGCTCGTCCTGCACGCTCCTGCAGGCGCTGAGAGTCAGTTGTGTTCTCGCCATGATATCTCGCACACCTTTCCAAACTTAGGCCCGGAGGACAGCGCCTCGGACCCGGTCAAATATACAGGATAACTATAAAAGTTATAAAGGATGATCTGTGTTATTATAGTTGCTTTTCCGCCCTGTGTCAAGTAAATTCTAGGCCAAATTTACCAATTTTTTCCCGTTTCCCACAGAGCCGCCATCAAAGGCACAAGCTTTGCCGGTCCTCAGGCTCCAAAGCGGAGGCCTGAGGCGGTCACCTCTCCCAGCCCGGGCTCCGTCCCCCACAGCAGCAGATCCTTCGCCCCCCGTGCCCGTCCCGTCAAAGTAGACCGCTGGGATACCTCCCGTCCCCGGCTGGATGGGTGCCGTATTCCCGCCGCAGCCATGCGGCCAGCTCCTCCCGCCCTGGGGCGCGTTGACAACTACCTGACGTACCCAACGGACACAACAGCTGAGCTGTTCGGGCCATGTCCCGGTCCACGCTCCGGCTTCGAAGGGCTACGGTAGCGCCCTCCGGAGAGGATCCCCGCCGCTTCAAACGCAGCCAGTACGATCTGCGGGGCATAAAAGCGCAGGAACGGGACAGGATCTACGCCGCTCAGCCCCAGGGCGCGCTCCAGCACAGGCCACTGGTCAAAGCACCCATGGAACCAGGACTCGCCGCACTCCGCCTTGAGCCAGCCTGTTTTCCGCCGCGGCGCAGCCGTCCCTTCTCGCCAGCCGCCGGGCCGCACCGGACCTGGAGCACACCTATCCATACAGGTCATGCCGCTCTGCCCGCTCCCGGCCATCGGGACTGAACACCAGCTGTCCCAACAAAACGCATCCCCCCCTCCCGCAACATGCGGAATGGTGAGGGGGGGATATATGGGATCCCGGCGGCTTGTTCGTTACGAGTTTCTTCTTTACGCCGCCGCTGGTGGCATACAAGGCATTCATGGGGACGTCGATGCCGGTGTGGTTGTTGGCCTTTCCGGTCACCGGGTGCTTCCGGCTCCCGTACAGGGAGGACAGGTTGTACCGGCCGGGCAGAGGCCACAGGAAGCCAGATTCGCTGGGCACGTTGGCGATCTGGCTGGCCAGCTCCTTCTCCGCCGCCCGGATCTCCGCGTCCGCGGCGTTGGCCGCCGCCTGGAGCTTGGCCTCCGCCGCCTTCACCTGGCTCTCCTGGCCGCTGATCTCAGCGATCAGGGCGTCCACCTGGGCCTGCTGGGATTTCAGCTCCGCCTTGGCCGCCTCCTGCTCCGCTTTGGCGTCCTTCTGCTCCTGGCGGGCGGTCTCCAGGGCTGTTTTATCCCGCCTCGATCTGCTCCCGGATGGCGATGAGCTCGTTCATCACCTGGCATTGTCATAGGCCATGATCTCTTCCACCATCATGAAGCGGTCCAGCAGGTCAGAAAAATCATCCGAGCTGAAGAGGATGGCCCAATAGGGAGACCTCTCTCCTGCTCCTCCATCTCCGCACCCGCTTGCAGAACAGCTCGTACTGGGCCCGTTCCTTGTTCCTCCGTCGCCGCCAGCTCCGTCCTCCTTCTGGGAGATGAGCTCGTCATATTTGGCGATCTGTGCGTCGATGTTGTTGATCTCCGACTGGATCACGTTGATCTGCTGCTCCAGCAGGCTCTTCTGTTCCAATGCCTCATCCTTGTCGGCGGCGATGGCGTTTAACTGGGCCTGGATCTCCTTTTGCTGCTGCTCCAGCTCGCCGGCGCTCTCCTTCAGCGCATCGATCTCCGCCTGAGTCACGGCGGAGGCCGGCATGGACACCGCCCCCGGCAGAGCCAGCAGAAAGGAGGCGGAAAAGAGGACCACCAGCGCCAGGCTGATGGCGGGATAGCGCGTCTTTTCATGGGCCGCCTCCCCTCAGTGGACGAAAATATTGGCTACGATGGGCAGCAGCATCAGCAGGGCCATGATCCCTGCCAGCACCGCCATCACGATCCTCTGTGTCTTTTTTCTCATACCTGCTTCTCCTTTCTCATACCTGAAGGAACTTCCGGATGGCCACCACCGAGCCGCCCACACCGATCACCAGTCCCACGCCGCATGAAGACCAGCACGATGTTCCCCGCCATGGAGGCGTAGGACAGAACGGTGATCAGGCTCAGGCCGTTGGTCTGGAGGATCAGCCCGGGAGACCAGCCTCATACAGCCCCCATTGGATGAAGAAAGCCACCAGGGCGCCTGTAAGGCCCAGGATCATGCCCTCCACCACAAAGGGCCAGCGGATGAAGCCGTTGGTCGCACCGCACATCTTCATGATGGCGATCTCCTCCCTGCGATAGAAGGTGGCCAGCTTGATGGTGTTGGCGATGATGAACAGGGACACCACCACCAGCATGGCCACCAGCACAGCCGCCACGCCTGTGGCAATGTTGCGCACCAGTACAAAGCCCTGGGCGATCTCAATGGCCGCCTGGGTATGGGCCACCGACCCCGGACAGCCTCCACCTGAGACACGGTGGCCGCCATCTGTTCGATATCCTTGACATGGATCTCGAACCGATCCCGAGAGCACCTCGGGGGGCAGGCTGTCCATCAAATCGTTCTGCTCCCCGCCCTGCCTTAAAATCCTCCAATGCCTCCGCCCTTGTGACAAAGGTGACCTGGGACACATTGGGGACAGCCTCGATTTTCGGCTGAAGGGCCCGGGCCTGCTCCTCCGTAGTAGCTGTCGTCAATGTAGGCCAGGAACAGATTCTCGTCCTCCAGGTCCCCCAGCATATCGTCCAGGTTCACCGCGACCAGGGTAAAGGAGCCCATGATGAGCAGACAGGCCACGATCATGCACACAGCGGCAAAGGACATGAAGCCGTGGGTGAAGATAGAGTGGAAGCCCTCGCTGAGATAGTATTTTCCGTTAAATGTCTCGCCATTGTAATACCCGCCTGTCTCGTCGCTGATGATACGTCCGTCCTCAATGGCCACCACCCGCTTGGAGAACCGATTGACCAGGGATTTCTCGTGGGTGACCACCAGAACCGTGGTGCCCAGCTCGTTGATCCGCTCCAGCAGCATCATGATCTCCAGGGATCGCTGGGGGTCCAGGTTCCCCGTGGGCTCGTCGGCGATGATCATGCTGGGGTTGTTGACCAGCGCCCGGGCGATGGCCACCCGCTGCTGCTCGCCGCCGGACAGCTCCCCCGGATAGCTGGTCAGCCTTCTGCTCCAGCCCCACCAGCTCCAGCACATAGGGGATGCGCCGCGCAGCTCCCGGGTGGAGGTGCCGATGGCCCGCATGGCAAAGGTCAGGTTCTCCCGCACCGTCTTTTTCTCAATGAGCCGGAAGTCCTGGAAAATGATGCCCAGCGTCCGCCGCATCAGGGGCGTCGTCGATCCGCATGGAGACCCCTTTCAGCGCCTTGGTCCCGTTGTCGTATTCTTTATATACATCGATGAACCGTATCATGTGTCCCTCCGCCAGACGGCCGCCACTCCCTGAGACGTTTTTACTGCCGGGCGCGGCAGGATTCCCCGCCAAAGTTATCACAGTTTGTAATGTAAATCCTTTTTTGCGGCCATTTTGTCGCTTTTGGTCACCTTTTATTGTAGCGCCGCAATGCAACCGCCTTTTTCAAATCTTCCGATTCCGTTTTCCTCCCCGGCGGTCCGTCTCCGCCGGGCCCGGCCGGGGCCCGCATCTCATCCATCCAGGTCAGGAGTCGATGCCCCGGGAGATCAGGTACTTCTTGACCATCAGCGCCACCTTGAAGGTAATGGCGTCGTCGAACTCCCGCAGGTCCAGTCCCGTGAGCTTCTTGATCTTCTCCAGCCGGTACACCAGCGTGTTCCGGTGGACGAACAGCTTCCGAGCCGTCTCGGAGACGTTCAGGTTGTTCTCAAAGAACTTGTGGATGGTGAACAGAGTCTCCTGATCCAGCGCGTCGATGGGGTTCTTTTTGAACACCTCCTGAAGGAACATCTGGCACAGGATGGTGGGGGCAGCTGATAGATCATCGTGCTTCTCCTCATAAGAGGCCTTGGCTCCGTTGAAGGCCACCACCGCCATAGAACACAGGGCCGCGGCCTCTCGTCCTCCCCCTGGACAGAAGGCGGCGTAATCGAACTGAGCGCCCCAGCCCGCCAGGGGCCGGAAGGTCTTCCCCTCAAACCGGGTGCGGCGTTGTCGGCGGAATTGATGGCGGTGACAGCCCCGGACCAGTGCTCGCCGATACACGTCAGCTCACTGCATGCCACGACGATGCCGTCCGCGTCAATGACACCCTACCACCCGGTCGATGCCGTCCTTCATCTGGAGTACGACTCCCTGGAACATCCTGCTGGACACATTGATCCCTCCCATGTGTTACTTGTACACTACGCCTATTATAACGGTTCCCCCCCGGTTTTGGCAAGAGGTTTTGCATAATTTTTTGTTCAAAACGCAAAACCTGGATCTCCCGTCTGTTCATCCCCGCCGCAGCAGGCGCCTTCTCCCCCCTGTCAGCGGCCGCCACTCCCCCGGCGCCAGCTTTTCATCCAGCCAATGGGCCCCATGGACAGGCCGCTTCAGATAGACCACCGGCTTCCCCCGAGCGGCCAGCATCCGCTTCACCTGATGGAATTTCCCCTCCCGCAGGGTGACATGACACTGGGAGCCGTCCCCAGCGGCTCCAGCTCCGCGGGCAGACAGTGCAGCCCGTCCCCCAGCACCATCCCGCCGCCAGGGCCTCAGCGTCCGTCCGGTCCAGCCGACCCTCCACCTTGGCGTAGTACACCTTGTCCACGTGGTTTTTTGGGGGAGAGCAGGGCGTGGCCCAGAGGGACCGTCATCAGTGAGGAGCAGCAGCCCCTCCGTGTCCTTGTCCAAACGCCCCACAGGGAAAAGGCCCCGGCGGCGCAGATCCTCCGGGAGCAGGTCCAGCACCGTCCGTTGGTCCCGGTCCTCCGTGGCGGACAGGAGGCCGGCGGGCTTATGCAGCATGATGTACACACAAGGGGCGCAGTCCACCATCTCCCCATCCACGTGGATGCCGGCGCTCCTGGGGCTCGCATTTATCCTCCGGCCGTCCGGGCAGGGGGCGTCCGTCTACCACCCGCCCTGGCGGCCAATCAGTTCTTTGACCTCCTTGCGGGACCACCGCCCTGTGGATGCCAGAAGCTTATCCAGACGTTCCATCGCCACGGTTGATACCTCCTCGCTTATGTGGTATGTTTCGGTTCATTTTTACCAAGGGAAAGAAAAAAATTTCAATCAAAACCCATTCTCTCCCACAAAAGCACTCCCCAGCCATGAATATTCCGGCCCTTTGGTACATAAACTGCACCAAGATGCTGGATGTGGAAGGAGAATGCGCTGTGTTTATTCTTACCGCCAGACTGCCAAGGCGAAAGCTGGCGATCAGCGTGGCCGCCGCGGCGCTGCTGTGCTGCGCCGGACTGGTGATGAATCTCGATCCCCCCGCCCTGCCCACGGTGGCCGCCAGTACCGCCCCGGACACTACAGGGATCAGTTCCAACGAAGACCGGGTCTCGTTTTTGAGTCAATACGGCTGGCAGGTAAACCAGGACCCTCTGGTCACAGAGGAGCTTACCATCCCCAAAGAGATGGACGAGAGCTATGACGAATATTTGGAGCTGCAAACCGCTCAGGGATTCGATTTGACCAAATATGCCGGAAAACGGGTCAAGCGGTACACCTATGAAATCACCAATTATCCCTCTGGGGAAACGGGCGTACAGGCCAACCTTTTTGATCTACCGGGACAAAGTGGTGGGGGGGAAGTCCTCTCTCCCCAGATGAACGGCTTTGTCCACGGCTATCCATGCCACAGGGATAACACAGAACACGGCGGCGCGCCGGAACAGTTCCGGTGCGCCGCCGCAGTGCTAAGAGATTATTTCCCGGTCATCTTTTCCATATCTGTCTTGGCATCTTTGGCGGCATTTTCTACCCCCTGCCCAATGTCGTGCAGCATTTTTGGTATCTTTTGCCTGCGTCTTTCAGGGTATTTTTCCGTACCCTTCATCAATTCGTTCCAGCTATCTTCCAAGGCCTTGCCCAGCTGCTCCCACTCGCTGCTGCCCGCTGGCGATAGCGCTTCACGGTACCATCTCCGTCAGCATAGTATCGGCTGTCCGGCAAATACTGCCGCCCAGTCGATGTTGAGGTCCGGTAGCCCGCGGGACATGCCGGTATTGTTCAACGCCACCCACCCCGTTCTCCCTGCCCCTTTGGCGCTGCAGGAGGCCAGAGAAACTGTCATCACCACGGCCCCGCACAGGCCCAGCCATCTCCCATTCATCGCTGTTTCCTCCCCATCATCCGATGATTTGGATGTGCCATCCGGCATTTAGTATGGTCGGGATAGATCCAGACATGCGGGTAAAACCTTGACAGCCACGCAATGGAAACACATTTGGCATAAAAATGCCGCAAAGCTTCCGCTTTGCGGCATTTATGCGATGATTGACGGAAGAGTGCTTACTCCTCCTCGTCCGCCTCCACAAGACCTCCTTCCAGGATGCCGATCATGCCTTGCCCTCCTTGGACTTGTCCAGTGTCCAGATTCAGGCCCTCTGCCAGGCCCTTCAAATAGGCGACTTTTTCGGAAATAGTCATAATTTGCTCCTTTCTGAGGCGAAGCCTCTCTAAACAAACAGCTTTCCTTCCCGCTTTCTTGTAAGAAAGCGGGCGCTTAGCATTATTGCGAAACTTCGTTTCGCCTCGCTTTGGATACCGTACAGCTGAGATCAGCTGCTCTATATCCAAACCGCTCCCTGTCCCCGAAGAAATTCGGGGCAAAAGAACGTCTATGCGAAGCTTCGTTTCGCTTCGTCGGCTTTACTCAGCCCTTGCAGCGCTCCAGATACTCGCCGGTGCGGGTGTCAATCTTGATTTTGTCACCAGGATTGATGAACAGGGGACCTTGATCTCGGCGCCGGTCTCCACAATGGCGGGCTTGGTCACATTGGTAGCGGTGTCACCCTTGAAGCCGGGATCGGTTTCAGTGACCACCAGATCAACAAAGTTGGGGGGCTCCACACCGAACACGCTGCCCTTGTAGGACATGACCTTGCAGCTCATGTTCTCCTTCACGAACTTGAAGGCGTCGCCCAGCATATCCTTGCTGATGGGCAGCATGTCGTAGGTCTCCATATCCATGAAATAGTACAGATCGCCGTCGTTGTAGCTGTACTCCATGTCCTTGCGCTCCACGAAGCCTGCTCAAACTTGGCGGTGGGGTTGAAGGAGGTCTCGTCACACCGCCGGTAATGATGTTCTTCATCTTGGTGCGGACGAAGGCGGCGCCCTTGCCGGGCTTGACGTGCTGGAACTCGACGACCTGCATGACCTTGCCGTCCATCTCAAAGGTCACGCCGTTGCGGAAATCACTGGCGGAAATCATTGCCATAGGAATCATCCTCCAAATGTTTTTATGAACTGATATATTCTACCCTTTTTCTTCTGGATTTGACAAGAGGTTTTCTGTAAAATCCGGCAAATCACAGGACGATCAGCTCTTTTGGCGACTGGGTCAGGTCCGGCATCCCCCTCACGCAGTACCAGGAACGTCCTCGATGCGCACGCCAAAACGCCCGGGCAGATAGATGCCCGGCTCGGCGGAGACCACTGCCCCCACGGGCATGATCCGTTCCTCCCCCGGCGCGGCATTGGGGGACTCGTGGATCTCCAGTCCCAGGGAGTGGCCGAAGCTGTGGGAAAATGCCTCCCCATACCCCGCCTCCGGGATCACCTGACCGGCCGCGGCATCGATCTCCCGCCCTGGGCCAGCCCGGCCCGGGCGGCGGCGATCGCCAGCCTGCTGGGCCTCCAGCACGGTATGGTAGACCCGCTCCATCTCCCGGTGGGCTGACCCACCGCCACGGTGCGGGTCATGTCGGAGCAGTAGCCCCTCCCACACAGCCGAAATCCATGGTGACGAACATCCCGGCTGGATCACCGTGTCTCCGGCACCGCATGGGGCATGGAGCCGTTGGCCCCGCCGCTACGATGGGATCAAAGGACACCTTCCCCCGCCCCGGCGCAGCAGCTCATACACCAGCCGGGCGGCCACCTCCCGCTCCGTCTGCCCCGGGCGGATGAAATTCAGGAGCGCTTGAAATGCCTCGTCGGTGATGCGCTGGGCCTGGGCCCGGCGCATGGCAGCCAGTTCCTCCACGTCCTTGGAAGCCCGCAGCTCATCCCGTCCGGCAGGTCTGGGCCGGGACCAACTGGCAGGGCAGAGCCCGCGTCGCACAGGCGCTGATACTGCTCCACACTCACGGCCCCGCTCTCAAAGCCCACCCTTCAAGCCTCTGGGTACGGATATAATCCGGGAGCCAGGGACAGATGTCCCTTCTGGGCCGAGCAATATGATCATCCGGGAGAGCTGAACCCCCTTCACTTGTTTTTGCGCGGCTTCGATATACCGCCCGTCGGTGGAGTAGTGAGCGAGAGCCCCCCTGCCTGCCTACCAGCAGCCAGCCCTCTCCCCTGAAAGCCCCTGGGAGAGCGTAGCGCTCCCCCGGGCAACTCGCTGGTGATCAGCATAGCGTCCAGGTTATGTTCCTCCAGTCCAGATCTGGAGATTTTTTTCAATGTGATTCATGCTTATGCCTCCTCAGAGCTGCAAAGCCCCTGGTAAATTCTTTTCATCTCCAGCGCATCCTCCGCCTGAGTCCCCTGCGCTTTCGCAGATGAAGGTGGGGCTCCACCCCCGGCGGGCCACTTCCCGCGGCCAGCGGCGTCCAGTCCGGCCCAAAGCCCCCGTGGTCTGCAAAGGTACGGTGGCGTTTTTCTCCCCCGTTGGGTAAATTCGATGCGGGAGAAATGGCTGTGGAACCGGGCAGCCCGCTCTGTCCCCAGTACCTCCTCTACCCGGTCCAGCATCCGTGCAAACGCCTCCCGCCCATCGTCCGCCCCCAGGAGCGGGCGTACAGGTGGCCGAAGTCGATACAGGGGATCAGACGTTCATTCAGGGTACACAGCTCCAGCACCTCCTCCAGATCTCCCAGTTGGTTGATCTTGCCCATGGTCTCCGGACACAGGGCGATGTGCCCGAAGCCCGCCCCGTCGCAGGCGGCGATGACCTCCCCGCAGGGGAGGCTCCGGCAGTCTCCAGGGCCTCCTTCCGGCTGCGCTTCATAAGCGCCCCGGAGTGGATCACGATCCGCTCCGCTCCCATCCAGGAGGCCGCCAGGCAGGCCCCGGTGATATATCTGATGGTCTTTTCAGGGCCTCCGGGTCCGGGTTGGCCAGGTTGATGAAATAAGGGGCGTGGAGAGAGAGGGAGATCCCCCGCCCTCACGGCGTTCTCCCCTACCCTCCGGGCGGTGTCCTCCCCCACATGGACCCCCTTGCCGCATTGATATTCGTAGCAGTCCAGCCCCTGCTCCGCGATCCAGCCGGGCGCGGCCAGGAGGAGCGGTGGACCCTGGAAAAGCTGTCGCTGTTGCCCGCCGGGCCGAACCGCGCCCTCACAGGAAGGGCCTCCTTTTGCCCAGCAGGCGGAAGGGGGTCTCCGCCGCGTAGCGGAGATAGCGCCCCGGGTTGCCCGCCAGCTGGATGGGTTCCACCAGCATGGGGACCACTCCGGCGTTGTTGGCCCCCAGGGTATCGGTGAAGATCTGGTCGCCCACCATCACCGTCTCCTCCGGCCTGCGCCCCATGCGCTCCATGGCCCGGAGATAGCCCGCCCGCCTGGGCTTGCCGGAGTGCCCCTGATAGGGGATGCCCAGCCGCTGGGCGAAGCTCTGGGCCCGGCCCGGCCTGCGGCTGTTGGACAGCAGGAACAGCTGGATCCCCTGGGCCTCCAGGGCCTGCTTCCAGGCCACGATCTCCTCCGGCGGCTCCAGTCACGCCATAGGGGACCAGGGTGTTGTCCAGGTCCGCCAGCACCAGGGTGATCCCCCTGGCCCGCAGAGCCTTCGGATCCAGCGCGGTAACGGAGGGGTAGACCCCTCTTGGAATCGGTGAAACGGGCACGGATGTGTCCTCCTTTTTGTTCTAACCGTTCTGTCCTGACCATACATTGGAACAGACGTCGCCTGGTGCGGGCAAGGGCCGCCCGGCTCTCTGCCCCAGTATATCACGTCAGAAAAATTTGGACAAGGGGGACCCTGTCATGTCATTGGAATCCATCATCGTGACCATCACGCCCGACCGCCTGCGGGAGATCCAGCGCCTTCCGGTGACCCCCGCCCACGCGGTCTACCGCATGGGGCGGGGGCCCCACCTGTTCCGGGCCAGCGGGAGCACCGCCCCGCGGGGCGGGGATGATGCTGCTGGACTGCCGCGCCTTTGACGGAGTGGGGCGGCGGCCCCTTCTGCCAGGAGGTGATCCAGGAGTGCTCCGCCCGGGGCTTCACCGGGGTGGTCTGCGACTTTGAGGCCGGGAGGCTCCCGCCCCTGGAGCAGGTGGTGCGGGAGCTGGGCAGCCAGTGCCGCCGCCGGAACTGGACGCTCATCGTGCCGGAGCAGTACGGACACTGCTCCGACCACGCCCTGGTCATGATCTCCTCCGCCCCTGTCCGGAGGCTCTCTGGAACTGCGGCTGGAGGAGGCCCAGCAGCGCTTTGGCCGAGGAGCGGGTCGTATTGGCTCTTCAGAGGACGGCAGAGGATTTTTTCTCCCTCCCCTACCGGAAGCGGCCGTCCCGCTGACCCAAAAAGCAGCTGCACCAGCTGATGGATGGAGATCGCCCGGCAGCTGTCCATCCGCACAATTTTAGGTGCGTGGTCCGATCTACAGGACGCCGTCCCGGCTCTGGGACTGTCCTCTTCTTTCCCCAGCCGTTCCCAGATTCTTCGTTGACGAACCTTCTCCATCACCTTTATAATAAAGCCATCTAAATTTGAGAAATGAAAGGATGTCCCATCATGGTTTCGTCACATTGTTTCCTGGAATTTCAAGCCTGAACTGACCGAGCAGCAGCGCAAGGAGCTGGCTGTCCAGGTCGTGTCTGGAGCAGCTCAACGCTCTCCAGGGACTGGATCCCCGGGTCTTGTCCACATTCAGGCCCACTGCCCCCATGGACAGCAGCAACTGCGACCTGGTGCTCTATTCTGAGGTCTCCTGCCCGGAAGATCTGCCTGCCTACCAGAACCACCCCGCCCACCAGGCGGTGCTCCCCCTGATCAAAGAAAACTTCTGTGACCGCCGCTGCTGCGATTTCTGATCGGATCCACAACCTATAACAAAGAAGGGAAGATTGCTATGATCCTCACTACTACTCCCAGTGTGGAAGGCCGCTCCATTGCCGAGTACAAGGGCATCGTCTTCGGCGAGGTCATTTCCGGCGTGGATGTGATCAAAGACTTTACCGCCGGTCTGAGCAACTTCTTCGGCGGGCGCCCGCCACCTATGAGGATGAGCTGACTTCGGCCCGGGAGCAGGCGCTCCAGGAGCTGGAGCAGCGTGCCGCCCGTCTGGGCGCCGATGCGGTGGTGGGTATCGATGTGGACTATGAGGTGCTGGGTTCCAACAATGGAATGCTGATGGTCACCGTCAGCGGCACCGCCGTTACTCTGCGCTGAATCTTCTCCCGCCTCCGGGTGTTCCCCGGAGGCGGGAAATCTTGAATTTTTTGAAAAACACTTGACGGGCAGACCCGATTGTGCTAGATTAGGTTTTACCTGTGAAAAGGGGCTTTTTTGTCGTGCGCATTTTTACGGTGTAATGGCTGTGACCCCCTTCTCCCATCAGGGAACACAGGGAGGCAATCGCCGGGTCCCACCGTAACGGATTAGACGCGGAGTTTTTCGCGTCCGTACGTCGCTGGATTCGGCAACAGCAAGCCGCATCCAGCGTTTTTGCTTTTTGCGGCGTTTCAAGCGGGACGTCTTTCTTCCCGCAACACAATAAGGAGGTGCCGAACAAATGGCAAAGCAAAGCCGGCGCGCGCATTCAAGATCACCCTGCGGTGCTCTGAGTGCAAGCAGAGAAACTACAACACCATGAAGAACAAGAAGAATACCCCCCCCGACCGTCTGGAGCTCAACAAGTACTGCCCCTTCTGCAGAAAGCACACTGTCCACAACGAGACGAAGTGATTTCTCGCATGAGGCTAAAAAGGAAAGAAGGGTAATCAGAATGGCTGAGAACGAAAAGCTGGAGCAGACTGCGAAGGCTGCTTCCGACAAGGCTGAGAAGGCCAAGAAGGACAAGAAGTCCGACAAAAGTCCAAGCCGGATTCTTCGCCCGCATCGGCCGCTGGTTCCGGGAACTGAAGGTCGAGCTGAAGAAGGTGGTCTGGCCCACCGGAAAGCAGACCCTGAACAACACGCTGATCGTGATCGCCTGCGTGGTGTTCGTCGGTGTTTTCATCTGGATCTTCGACGCGGTGGCTGGCGGCCTGATTCGGGCCCTGATCCACCTGGTGGCAGGTTAAAGGAGACGGATATGGCTGACAACGCGAACTGGTACGTGGTACACACCTATTCCGGGTATGAGAATACGGTGAAGGCCACCATCGAGAAGTATGTGGAGAACCGCCATCTCGAGGATTTGATCCACGAGATCAGCATCCCCATGGAAACGGTTACCGAGATCACCGACAACGGTCCCAAGGAAGTGGAGCGTAAGGTCTTTCCCGGCTATGTCCTGGTCAAGATGGTGATGAACGACGAGACCTGGCACGTGGTGCGCAATATCCGCGGCGTCACCGGCTTCCTGGGCGAAGGGGCAACAAGCCCATCGGCGTGGAAAAGCGCGAGGTGGTGGTCGGCTATCAGGTGGGCGACAACGTCAAAATCACCGACGGTGCTCTGGAGTCCTTCCTGGGCACCACCGTGGAGGAGCTGGATCTGGAGCGCGGCAAAGTCCGGGTGGTGGTCTCGATGTTCGGCCGCGAAACCCCGGTCGAGCTGGAGCTCGATCAGGTGGAGCCCATGGAGCAGTGATCCCGGCAACAAACCTTTGCAACCCCGCGGCCTGAGGCCGCAAAACGTGGGAGGGACGGCACCGTCCGTTCCGCCAAACTGGGCCTAGCGCCCAACCCAACCACATTTTTTCAAATGGAGGTGCTCTTTCGTGGCACAGAAAGTAACTGGATATGTAAAACTTCAGATCCCCGCCGGCAAGGCGACTCCCGCCCCCCCTGTTGGCCCCGCTCTGGGCCAGCACGGCGTGAATATCGCCGCCTTTACCAAGGAGTTCAACGAGCGCACCAAGAACGACGTGGGTATGATTATCCCCGTTATCATCACCGTATACGCCGATCGCTCCTTTACCTTTATCACCAAGACTCCTCCCGCCGCTGTGCTCATCAAGAAGGCTTGCGGCATCGAGTCCGGCTCCGGTGTGCCCAACAAGACCAAGGTGGCCACCATCAGCAAGGAGGATGTCCGCAAGATCGCCGAGACCAAGATGCCTGACCTGAACGCGGCCAGCATCGAGGCGGCCATGAGCATGATCGCCGGCACCGCCCGCTCCATGGGCATCGTCGTGGGCGAGTAAGGAGGGTGACGAGAAATGTTTAGAGGCAAGAAATATCAGGAGAGCGCCAAGAAGATCGACAAGAACGCTCTGTACGATACCAACGAGGCTATGAGCCTGGTCGTGGAGACCGCTCCTGCCAAGTTCGATGAGACCGTCGCGCTCCACGTGAAGCTGGGCGTTGACTCCCGTCACGCTGACCAGCAGGTCCGCGGCGCCATCGTGCTGCCCCACGGCACCGGTAAGACCCAGCGCGTGCTGGTGTTCGCCAAGGCCGCCAAGGCTGACGAGGCCCGTGCCGCCGGCGCTGACTTCGTGGGCGATATGGACCTGGTGGAGAAGATCCAGAAGGAGAACTGGTTCGACTATGACGTGGTCGTGGCTTCTCCCGACATGATGGGCGTTGTGGGCCGTCTGGGTAAGGTCCTGGGTCCCAAGGGCCTGATGCCCTCCCCCAAGGCTGGCACCGTCACCCCCGACGTGGCCAAGGCCGTCACCGAGATCAAGGCTGGTAAGGTGGAGTACCGTCTGGATAAGACCAACATCATCCATTGCCCCATCGGCAAGGTCTCCTTTGGCGCCGAGAAGCTGGCCGAGAACTTCAGCGCTCTGATGAGCGCCATCGTCAAGGCTACAAGCCCGCCGCCGCCAAGGGTCAGTATATCAAGAGCTGCGTCGTGGCCTCCACCATGGGACCCGGCGTTCAAAGACAGCAGGCTGCGTTGCGCGGAAGTCCTGCCGAGGATGCAGTGGAGTATGATATGATCTGTCTGCACTGTTTTGTGTCTTTGTACGCAAAAACAGTGTTTTTTGCATTGTCGATTATTCTCTGGAGGTGAATCCCAAATGCCGAACGCAAATGTCCTGGAAGCCAAGAAGGCTATCGTGGCTGAGATGACCGAGAAGCTGCAGAATGCCGCCTCCGGTGTGCTGGTCGACTATAAGGGCATCACCGTGGCTGAGGATACCGCGCTTCGTACGGAGCTCCGCAAGAACGACGTGGAGTACGCTGTTGTGAAGAACACCCTCACCCGTTTTGCCGCTGAGGGCGCCGGCCTGGGCGAGCTGTCTGACAGCCTGAATGGCACCACTTCTCTGGCCATCAGCCACAGCGACCCCATCGCTCCCATGCGCGCGTCATCAACAAGTTCTGCCAAGGTCCTGCAGGCAGGTTCTGGGCACCATGCTGGCCCCATCACCAGCCTGGCTATCGCCTGAAGCGCCATCGCCGAAGGGCTTTGCCGCTGCCGAGCCCGAGGCTGCCCATGCCGGCACATTCGGATTTTTGATTTCATCATTTTAGGAGGTATTTTATCATGGCTAGCGAAGAAGCTCTCATTGAGGAAGTTAAGGCCCTGACCGTTCTGGAGCTGTCCGAGCTGGTTCACGCTCTGGAGGAGGAGTTCGGCGTTTCCGCCGCTGCTATGGCTGCTCCCGCCATGGCGCTGCCGCCGCTCCCGTGGAGGAGAAGACTGAGTTTGACGTGGTCCTGGCTGGCTTCGACGCCGCTGCCAAGATCAAGGTCATCAAGGCTGTCCGTGAGATACCGGCCTGGGCCTGGCTGAGGTCCAAGGTAATCATAATGATTGCCTTGGACTCCTTATTTTTGGAGACCTAAGGGGATCAAGGACCTTTAGGTCTCCTTATGTTAAATATAATCTGTATAAAACAAAAAACATGCCGTACGAAGAGCAATATGGTAAGTTCAGACAGACCTCCCTACATAAAAACAACGAGTAAAAAACGGTAGTGCCGTTCTTGCTCGTTATTTTACGTATCCTTGTTTATTTACACTGGAAAATCTCTCGTGCTTTCTTCATGTTTTCCCGAATCTTGACACCGAACGGACAGTTAGGTTCACACCGTCCGCACATCAGGCAATCCTCTGCTGTAGCTGAAAGTGCCCAATAATGCTGCGCTACCGTTTTGGCACTGTATCCTGCTGGGTTGCCAGTCCAAAAAAACTTGGTTACAGCTGCAATATCAATATGGAGCGGGACAGGGCTGGCAGTGGTTGCAGTACATACAGCGCCCGGTCATGTGGATCGCATTACCGCTGCTGAAAATATGGACATAGCTGCGCTCTTCATCGGTCACATCGTAGTATTTTACCGCCTCCAGCACTTCTTCCACGGTGTGGCAGCCGACAATCCACAACTTTTACGCCGTTGCGGGTCCAAACAATATTGAATACACTGAGAAACCGTCATAGCCCGCCATTGCCATTTTCACCAAAGGCGTTGATATAGGACTGTACCACAACGTTGGCAAACGCTATGATTGAGTTCTGTACTCCTGAGGGAAGTCAATGCGTATAATCTGTCCCAGCATTTTGGAGTCAAATCGAATTCTTGTGATTTTAAACTGATAGCTGCTGTGGGTCCGCAGCTGAATCAAACATAAAATTGCGCTGAACACCTGTGAAATTACGGTAGCTAACGCTGCTCCCCCCAACGCCTGTATGGAACACTTCAATAAACAGGATATCCAGTACCAGATTGATCACCGAGGAGATCATCAGATAATACAGTGGATGGCGGCTGTCCCCAATCGCTTGCAGAATACCTACAAAGATGTTGTACATGACAAAGCCCAGAGAACCGGGAAAAATAGATCTGTAAATATGTAATTGATTCCGGCATAACACTCTCCGGCGTCCCCATCCATATCAGAATCTGTGGGGACAGCAAAACACCTGCCGCAGTCATCAACAATCGGCAACAAGGCCAAAGGCCACTGTCGTATGGACTGCACGGTGAACACCATTTTTATCTTCCGCTCCGAAATATCTGGACACAACAACACCAGCACCGGATGAAATACCACTCAGGAACCCGATCAGCATAAAGATCAGACTTCCGGATGAACTAACTGCAGCCAGCGCACTGTTTCAGAAAATTACCTACGATCAGAGAGTCGACCGTATTGTACAGCTGCTGAAATAAAAAGTTTCCCCAAGAGAAGCGGCAAAGCGAAGAAAATCATACGTTTGGAAATCGAACCGCTCGTCATCGGTTCGACCGCTTTTGCCATGGAATCCTCCCAAACAAGCAAAGTATTATCTTGCATTATCAGAAAAATGCGATATACTTGCATTATATATTTCTTTTATAATCTTCAACAAGTACGCACATTATTTTTATAAAGTAAACTAATTTTCACTATAAGAGGTGAGGTACAGTGGAAAAAAATCATGGTCACTTGCGAGATGGAAGTAACCTTGAAAATGATTGGCGGGAAATGTAAGCCCGCTCATTTTGGATAGGCCTAATCCGCAACGGCAACACAGAGGTTCAGTGAGCTGATGCGGGAGATCACCAGGTTTCTCAAAGGACCCTTACAAACCAGCTTCGTGAACTGGAAAGTGACGGTTTTGATTACCCGCACGGTATATGCGGAAGTCCTGCCACGGGTAGAATATTCTATCACTCCAAAGGGAAAGTCTCTGGAACATATTTTGGAGCTCATGTGAGTGGGGTGAAAAGAACATTGATGACCGGTTTGGTCATGACGAATCCGCAATGTTCCGACTGTGAAGATTGATGACAAGGAAGGAGATACTGCTATGCTGGTGAGGTCATGCATATTGGAATTACTGTCAGCGACATGGAGCGTTCTATCTCATTTTGCCAGAGAGATATTTTAGGCTTGACTATCAGGGTGAACTGATTATGGAGGGACCAGAGACTGACGCTTTATTTCGCTAGTACTGGATGTAAAGTGCGGGTTGCTTATCTGAATGGGAGTTCAGAACTATTTGCCCCGCCGCTAGAATTGATTCAATTTTTGGAACCTCGATTTGAAGTAAGCCGCCCTGATTCGCAGAAGACTTCATTTCCGAAATATGTTTTCGCTGTGAAGATATCGACAAACTGTATGGTATTTGAAGGATCATAAAGTGGAGTGCTTGTCCGAAACTGCAGTTTTGATTTTACAAGATATGAGCTTTGGCAAGAGCAGCAGAGCGATATATTTCAAAGACCCGGATGGAATCATTTTAGAAGCGATTCAAGACACTGGAGAATAAACCCCGGAATCTTTTGCACGAGTCAAAATTGAAGATATCGGAGTAAACACATATGTTTGCCTTGTTTTTATAGTAACGTGTCATTCTGTTTTAAGATACCAATAAGAAGCTCGATTTAAACTGCACCGATATTGTAAATTTAGTGATCATGTGAGAGGCCAAGGATAGGAACCTCAAATCATAATCCTCTCCCTCCCTATCTGTATAAGTCATGCCTCTCAGTTAAGCTTTGACTTGTGTAACCCAGGGTTCCTTGATTCTAAAAACATAAAAAAGAATGGCACAGCAATTGCTGTGCCGCTTCTTTTGATTTGTAATTGAAGGATCAGGATTTCGTACCAGCGGATCTCGTTGGCAGCCAGATCCAGCTGGAAGCTGAGCCGTCGCCCTTGTAGACCGTGGTGGACTGAGGCTCATAGGTGTTGCTGACCACGCAATGCGCCGTTCTTCACGTAAGCGTGGACCTCCACGTTGTAGTTGGAGGAGAACCACTTGTTCAGCTCTGCCTCATCGTGGGTGCCCACAGGATGGAGCGGTACCCACGGTTGTTCTGGAAGGAGTAAGGCAGGCCGGACAGGTACACCGCACGGAACCGTACTCGTTCACCGCCATCTGGACCTCCTTGTCCTTCTGCACCAGGATCTCCGCAGTGGGCAGGCGTAGATGCTCTTCTTTTGCCCTCGCCAAAGTCCATCTCGCCCTTTGCAGTCGGCCAGGGATGGAAGTGGTCGGGATGCTGCCCCAATTGTACTCTCATCGTAGTCTGGTGGCGAAGCCGGTCTCCTTCTCCACGCCCAGCACCTGAGCCAGCTGCAGATAGCGGCCCTGATATTGGTGGGGTCATGGGCTCGCCCACGATGAAGCCGCCGCCGTTGCAGACAAAGCGGCCAGCAATACGTAACTGAACGAAGTACAACA
>VOFI01002770.1_pt1 | contig 18404 bp, 23 predicted proteins | sample 5384131 | NCBI WGS metagenome assembly VOFI01 (sample SAMN12384728, study PRJNA508395) | human gut metagenome | isolation source: healthy gut H | host: Homo sapiens
ATCAATATTGACGAGGAGCCGCAGCTGGCGAGGGCCGAGGGGATCGAGGACATCCCAACTCTGATGCTGTACCGGAACGGAAAGGCCGTGGATTCCATCACCGCGCCCGGCTCAAAGGCGGAGATCGACCGCTTCATTCAGGGAGCCTTGGCGAAATAACGGAGGGTTCAGATATGAACAACAACCATGTTTACGATATGCTCGTGGTGGGCGGCGGCCCGGGCGGCTACACCGCCGCCCTGTACGCGGCCCGGGCGGGGCTGGACACCGTCGTGCTGGAAAAACTGTCTGCCGGCGGGCAGATGGCCCTGACCGAGCAGATCGACAACTACCCCGGCTTTGAGAACGGGATCGACGGCTACTCTCTGGCGGAGAATATGCAAAAGCAGGCGGAGCGTTTTGGGGCACGCAGCGAATACGCAGAAGTTCTCCGCATGGATCTGACGGCGGTTCCCAAGCTCGTGGAGACCAGCGAGGGGATCTTCCGGGGGAAAACCGTGGTGCTGGCCACCGGCGCGGACCCCAGAACGCTGGGCGTTGCCGGAGAGGCGGAGCTGTTGGGCCGGGGCGTGGCCTACTGCGCCGCCTGCGACGGGATGTTTTACAAGGGCAAAACGGTGGTCGTGGTGGGCGGCGGAAATTCCGCCGCGGCGGACGCCCTCCTTCTCAGCCGCGTGGCGAAAAAAGTGATCCTCGTCCACCGCAGAGACGCCCTGCGGGCCACCAAGATCTATCACGAGCCGCTGGCACAGGCCGAAAACGTGGAATTCCGTTGGAACAGCGTCGTTTCCGCACTGCTTTCCGGGGACAGGCTGACCGGCGTCCGCCTGCGGGACACCGTCACCGGTGAGGAAAGCGTGGTGGACTGCGACGGCGTATTTGTCAGCGTGGGCCGAACGCAGAGGAGATATTGGCCGCCGTAACGGAGCTGCAGCAGCATCCCACGGCGGAGCAGGTGTTTCTGGAGATGAAAAGGGAGCATCCCAGCATCGCTCTGGGTACGGTATATCTGCCCCGCCTGCCGGGAGCAAAAAGACAATCTTATGGAGGAGAAGTATCATGAACGCTAACGTATCTCTTCTGCTCAACGAGCAGATCAACAAGGAGTTCTACTCTGCCTATCTGTATCTGGATTTTGCCAACTACTACGCCTCCGTGGGCTTAGACGGCTTTGAGAACTGGTACCGGGTGCAGGCGCAGGAGGAGCGGGATCACGCCATGCTGTTTTATCAGTATTTGCAGAACAACGGCGAGGGCGTCACCTTTGAGGCCATTGCAAGGCCCGAGTGGGAGCGAGGCGGCCACATGGCCCCGCTGAAAAAGGCGCTGGAGCATGAGAAGCTGGTCACCGCCAGCATCGACGCCATCTACGCCGCCGCATACGAGGCCAGGGACTTCCGCACCATGCAGATGCTGGACTGGTTCATTAAGGAGCAGGGCGAGGAGGAGAAGAACGCCGCCGACCTCATCACAAAGATGGAGATGTTCGGCGGAGACAGCAAGGGGCTGTATATGCTCAACAGTGAGCTGAAGGCCCGGGTATACACCGCGCCCTCCCTGGTGCTGTAAGCCCCGCGCGTCTGCGGGCTTTCGCATCAGGCAAAAGGCAGACTGCATACAGGTGGCCTGCCTTTTCTTCCACCAGGTGGTTAGATTGTGCTAACTGCGTATAATAAATAAGCAGCGCCCGCCGGGAGATCTCCCGGCGGGCGCTGCTGTGTTCAGAGGAACGTTATTTTTCTTGTCTTACTTTGCGGCATCCACCAGCACACCAACGTAGCCGGCAGTATCCACCAGCGTGGCGCCGGAGACGGCGTCCACAGCCTTTTCATCTTTGCTCAGAGCCTCGGCGTCGGCAATGCTCATGCCGTTCACGTGGTTCTGGATGGCGTCGTAGTTGGCATCCAACGAAACGGTGGAACCAGCCTTTTCGGCCATCATCTTGCTGTAGTAATCGGCGTTGACCCGCTTGGACATCAGCACCTTGCCCTCGGCGTAGCCTGCGCCGAAGTCAGAATCGGAGTTGGGCACACCGACGACCCCGGCGTCCGAACCGGCAAACTGGAACTCGTCAATGTAGCTCAGCACGATGGTGTCCCCGGCGGTGGCGACAGCGCCGGAGGTGAAGCACTTGGTGCCGTGTGCGGCCCCATAGACCACATTCAGCTTCAGGTCCTCGGAGCTGCCGTTGAACTCCACGGCCTGCGTGGTTTGGGCGTTTTTGGCGGCATCCACGATGGCAGAGAGATAACCGGCGGTATCCACCAGCGTTGCGCCGGAGACGGCGTCCACAGCCTCGGCACCCTTGGCGGCTACATCCTCCAGCTCGGAGATGGTCTTGCCGACGGCAAAGTTCTGGATGGCGTCGAAGTTTGCATCCAGAGCGACCGTGGAGCCGCCCTTTTCAGCCATCATCTTGCTGTAATAATCGGCGTTGGCCCGCTTGGACATCAGCACCTTGCCCTCGGCGTAGCCTGCGGCAAAGTCGGAGTCGGAGTTGGGCACGGCGGTCACGCCTGCATCGGTGCTGGTGAACTGAAAATCGTCGAGGTAGGCGGCGAGGATGACGTCATCCTTCACCACAGCCACCGCTTCGGTGAAGCACTTGGTGCCGTGGGCGGCAGCATAAGGCCTGACCGATCTGGATGCCGCCTTCCACCGGGACGATGGCGGCGGGCTCAGCGGGGGCTGCGGCAGCAGAGTCGGCGGGGGCTTCTTCGGCCAGCTCCACACCCAGTGCGGCGGCAACGGCCTTCCGGACGGCCTTGGAGGTCACCGTGGCACCGGCAACGCCGTCGATGGCGGGGCCGTTGGCGGCCACGACCTGCTTGGACAGCTCTTCCAGTGCAGCGCCGCCGATGCTCTCGGTCTCCTGTGCGCCTTCCAGTTTGCAGTCGGTAACGGTGCCGTTGGCATCCACGGTCAGGGTGGCGGTGACAGCACCGCCAAAGCCTTCGGCGAGCCGGTCTTAGTCACACCGGCAGCGGTGGAGCTGCTGCTGCCGCCGCAGGCGGCCAGAGAGACGCCAACAACGAGGCTCATGGCCACGGCAGCGCTCAGTTTGCGGATGATCTCCTGTTTCATGGGTCTTTCCTCCAGAGAAAAATCGGTTTGTGTTCGGTCCCCAGAAAATGTCATATCTTTTCAAGGATGTTTACAAAAGATAACATATTTTGTGAGGTGCTGTCAAGAGATTTTAGCACATACTTCGTGAAGAATGATAAATTGGTGTCAATTTGTGACGCTGACGGTATAAAAAAGCCGGAAACCAACGTGCAGCGGTCGGTTCCCGGCAGACGGAAGCGCTAAGGCGAAACTCAACGCTTGATGTCGTAGTTCATGTTCATCAGGTTGCGGATGGAGCTTACTTCGTCGGTGATGTTGGCATCGCCGTGGATGGTGTGCTTGATGGCGCTGCTGGCCACGGCAAAGTTGATCATATCCATGGCCTTGTAGTCGTGCAGCATGGCGTAGATGAGGCCGCTGGCGAAGGCATCGCCGCCGCCCACGCGGTCGAGGATATTAATGCCGGTTCCGCCTATGCCCATTACCGATTCAGCTTGCTTTGTGACACGAATGTACGGCAACATTTTTATCTGCCGATAACTCAACCTGCGTCAATCGAACGCTGCAATGTAGATGGCGGAGAACAGTTTGCGCGTACGAGCGTTCAGCTCAAGCAATGCTTCGTTCTCTCAGCACATCTTCATTGTAGCTTAGGTTTGGGCATCTGTATAGCTCACTGGCTGTGAACTTCTCAGAACCAACACCATTGTAGCAAGCAGGGCTTTTGTCTATACAAACGCCATTTTTTGCGTTGCAAAATGCTTGTTGGGCTGTGCCCAATCCCCTTCATTCTGCACCGTTCCGATGCAGGCTGCGCGTTTTTTTCAAAACGCTTCTATTTATATAAGGTAGAGTTTCAAGACAGTTGCGCTCTGCAATTTTGATGGAGACATCTCAAGCCAAACGAACAGCCAGCAACGGCCTCAACGGTATGAGGTCATGATGCTGGCTGTTCTTCGTTCAGAACGGAAAACATTCGACATTTCCGCTGGTTCATGGTACACTACATCCAATCCATGCGAATCCGTTGGAGGTGATTGTGTTGCTTTCCCTGTACTTAGCTGTTCTTGACGATCAAAGCAAAGAAGAACAATTTATAGATGTATATAATACCTACAAACGGCTGGTCTACCATACCGCTTACAAAATTATGGGCGATTCGTATCTGGCAGAAGATGTACTGCACGCGGTGTTTTTGTACGTTGCCAAAAAATTTTTCTAAAATTCATCGAGAAAACTGTCACGAACTTGCCGCTTATCTCGTTAGTTGTAGTAGAAGCCGTGCATACGATATGCTTCGCAAGCAGCGAGAAGAACCATTAGAAGAAATCCCAGACGTGCCAGATGATGCCCCGGTGCCGGATGATGCAGTAGTCAGCACCGATAACATCCAACACCTGACAGAACTGATTGGGCAGATGAAACCGATGTACCGTGATCCTCTGCATCTTTTGGCAATGGGCTACACCAACCGGGAGATTGCCAAATCGCTTGGACTGACGGACGAAGTGGTTCGGATGCGGCTTTTCCGTGGAAGAAAACTATTGTGGAAGGAGTTGAACCACCATGAGTGAGCAGACAGAAGTTTCTTTTGACACTGCGTTGATGATGGCACTCCATGCAGATGCACAGAAAGAACTGAACGAGCTACCAACTCCGGCGCAGCTTAAAGAACGCTACCCGGACACTTCCCGATGGGATGCCCGCCTGCAAGCGGCGTTGCATAAACGCCGCCCTGTGCTGAAACGAGTGCTTATTGCGGCCCTGACGCTGGTAATTTTAACTCTCGGTGCGCTTGCAGTAAGTGCGGACTTCCGCAGGGCAGTCTATACGATGATTCAGAAGTTCATGCCCGTTGAGATGCAACTGACATATCAGGTGGATGGCGAGCCGTTGGAACAGCTTCCGAATGGATACAGCGACCACTATGTGCCGGATGGATTTGAACGAGATTATGAACAAGGGTATGATAACGAAATATCCTTTCTTCATGCCTATGTTGATGTCAATGATAAGAACATCTTTTATTATGTGGACTGTTCCGTAATTCAAGACTATGGACAAGTCGAAACTTTCGACAATGAGCATACGGTTTATGAGCGCATTAAAATCGGAACAGCCGATGCAACACTCGGAACAAACAATAGCGGAGGCCGTACAAGATATGTGCTAGTATGGGAGAAAGATGGCATATCACATACGATCATTGGAAAGATACCGCGTGAAGAGATTCTAAAAATTGCGGAAAGCATTTCCTGATTTGTCAAGACCTTGCCGACACACTTGTGATTGTTTACAAATGTGTCGGCATTTTTTGTACAAATATACAAAGTTGATAAAATCTCGAAAATTTTTCAAAAAAGCTGTCACAAACACAATGTGAACTACGTTGACTGAGCAAAAGCTCCTGTTGGAGTACACAAAATGGAGGTATGTCTTATGTCCAAAAAGCGTCTTGTCACTCTCATTCTGTCAATCGGTATTTTTCTGAGCCTTGCCGCAACGGTTTTTGCTGCTGGCCAACCTAGGCGGTATAACGAAAACAGCACTGTCAAAGGGACGATTTCTCAAAGTTTTTATCAAGTTAATGCCAAAACTGATGTTGCGGTAAAGCGCATCACCGTCACTGGAACGCTATATGAAAAAGGAACATTCGGTACGTGGCAGAAGGTAAGCAGCTGTTCTAACACCAGTACATCTTCTTCCTGCTCAGCAAGCAGTAATTATAATACAAAGCCCGGAAGATCGTATCGCCTTGAATGTTCAGCAACATTCACTTATTCAAATGGGCAGAGCGAAACTATCACATCAACTGCCAGCCATTAAATGATTTTATAAAAGAGCGATTTTGTTAAAAAGAGGTGATGCTAATACAGCATCTACCGGCATCGATTAACACGATTGAACTAAACTAAAGGATTCATTAATCAAAATGACGAAAGAAGAAATCATTTCCATGCTATCAAAGGAATTGAACAGTGAATGGACGAATGGAGTCACATGTTTGATGGTGGAAAATTCCGATAGCTATATTCCAGTAATAGTTCATCACAATAAAAATGAACTTATTGTTGAAGTAGTAGAACAAGACAAGAAGATTTACCGCATCGGACGAAATGAGCTAAATAAAACATCTTAGTCATCACACAAAAAAATCATTGAAATCAGTCACAATTTGACGCATAGAATATGAATTCAAACTTGATATGAGGTGATTCCAATGCAGAACTTAAAGCATTAACCATTTTGCGCATGTACATTCAGACGGTGAAGCTCAAAAGGTTTGATTGTTCTGAAGGAATCACACACATCTTTGTAACGGCATTTGCTGTCGTAAACGTAAATATCATCTGAAAACTTTACAGCATCAGCCGGATGTTATGGAATCACTCATTCGCAAATAATATTAGTTATATTTGTTGGACGATAATCTCTTTAAGAAGAAAGGAAGTGTAAAACTATGAAAAAAGTCTATCTAGCTTTTATCGCGATACTTTTAGTTTTTTCTTTATTAGCCAGTATGACATTAACTTCTTTTGCAACCGCAAAAAATAATAAAGTGGGTGATAAAGTCACCTTATATGAAGATCATGAAACAATCGTTGAAATGTATACCGACCTTTCGGGAAACCGCATTCTGAATCAATATCTGAATGGAAAGCTTATACAAAGAGACAACCTCCTGACATCAAGCCCTAATAGTATAAAACGTGATTTTTTCGATGATAGTGTTACAAGAAAGTCATCAAGCGACGTTATTTATATTGAACAGTATGGTAAATTAACCTCTGACAATAATGAGCGTGTACAACCTTGCGCTGTGCAAACAGCAGGAACAATCAAATATCGCGCTGCTTTAGATACAGGATATATTTATTATGGCTTGAAGTGTACATATGATACAAAAAATCTTGGATCCACGACATACACAATCAATAATTTTGTTGGAAGGATGGTTGATTTAATTGCACTTGTTGTGGGCGCATTGACGTTACCGAATATTGTTGCAGAAGCATTTTTGGACGCACTTATTAAGGGACTGGGAATTACGGTTGCTAGCGGTATGATTAAAAATGCCGTTACGGATACTGTCAGCTGTATAAAAACACAGTATACATGGAATCTTGTTGATACGACAGCAGCTTCGCATCAGAAAAATGTTTACGGATATAAATATTATATAACAGATGTGAAGTCTGCCGCAAAAAAACAACAATTACTACGAAGGCTATGTTCCGAAAGACTGGAAAACGCAGTCTCTTGCTGTGAACTTTCACAATGAAATGTTCACTTATAATGCATGGAATGTTGTAGGATGGGCGTAATGCCGAGGAAGTGCAAATGTCTTTAAACAATCAAGAAAAAATTTGTCAATAGTTTTTGGGTGATTATTCTTTTAGTTGCTGTTGGAATCTATTTTTGGGTGATTCCTAAAAATTCAATCGCAGAAGCGTATAGCAAGAAAAAACACTACAACTTGAAAAAGACATCAAGATTCTTGGCTGTTGGTTTTTGGATAATAGCGATTTCTTGTGTTCCAGTGCTGATTTCGCTGTGGTTTGATACTCCTTGGATCTGCATTATATGTGTGATTCTCTTGGTACTGGGGACATCTGTTCTACACGATTATGAGAGTGGAGGAAAATTGAAATAAATTTATTCGTATTATACGCATTGCTATCATCAGACTATGTCGTACTATAATAGTGGAGCGTCCACACCTTTCCGGACGGATACTGATTATTACCAAGCTGTTGGTGGCTAACGCATACGGTTTTGCAGGTATAGACAATGAAGAAAACTTTATATACATTTTTGGGCTGGAATTTTCTGCTGTTTGTAGCCGGTTTAAGTGATATTGTTTTTTACAGAGATCTTACATCGGCAGAAGCTATGGCAATAAGTTGGACCCAGCCAGCACTCGTAAGCGTCACTTCATTTTTGATATTGCTTTCAATATATTATGGGATGCACCAGCTCCTTTTTGGAAAAAATTTCCATTTAAAACTGGAAGTCAATCAGGAAGATGTCGATAAAGCGCGAGATTCAATTTTCGCTTTTTTTGAAAAAGGGAAAAATTGTCCCTGAAAAATTGCAGCAACACTTGAAGTATTTGATAATCGCTGAAGTTGTTTTGTGGTGCATTTTCATTATCTATCTTTTTGTATCAAGCTCTACAGCAATCTAATCCCATTACGGAAAAGTGAAAGCTCGCCAGATTTTATGTCTGGCGAGCTTTCATAATATTCTAATTTATAGCATTATAGCAACTCCAATTCAAATTCATCATATAAAGCCCTTGAAATATGGTGGGAAAAGTGTGAATAGCAATTTGATTCCCCTTCCAAAAGCAATTCACACTCAATTTACTACATGGTGGGCACAATATTAAAAAGAGGTAGACTGGAATGAATGGTTTAGATAAAGTTATAGAGCATCTGAATCATGCGCATTTAGATGCTCTATTAAATCCACCAACCGATGATATGATATTGGAACACTTAAAAAAAGAAATGGGACATATTCCAGCTGATTATATTGAATTTCTGAAGCGATGTAATGGACTGACGCTTTATCACAGCGGAGACTATTGCTTATTTGATGCTCAGGAAATTCTTTCGTTCCATTTTAGTAATGATAATTTATTATGTCGGTCGGCATGGAAAATTGGATATTGGATGGGATATGATATTGTCATTAACGTGGATGACATAGAAAAAGAGTATCTTTTATGCGGGGGACTGTTGCTCAACAGATGAATTTGTATGTGTTGGAAATATACTAAATTTCATTGAAGAAATTGTTAAAAATGGAGGTGATCCTTACTGGACAATCAACGAAAATCAGTACAGAGATTTTTCAAAAAAAATAATTTCAAAGTCAAATACTTTCGCCTGTTGAACCGATGCCAGACGGAAGATGGTATTGCCCGGATTGTGGGAACTTAAATGATTCTTACGAACTTTTGCAAAAACTGTGGAAAAGTCCGATAAATGAATAAGGCAATATAAGAAGTTATTTGCCATCCGTTAAGTATTTTGAATTGGTAATGGTTATAAGATGATTCGCTAAAAAGCAAAAATCCGCCGAGGACTCCTCCCGAAAAAAACGGGAAGGATCCTCGGCGGATTTCGTTTATCGTGCTTGTCCTTTTTCGGTTGTACTTTTTTCCTCTGCAAAGAACATCTCTACATTTTTCTGAGCTTTCATCAACTCCTGCATCTCATCTCGTGCCTTACGATAGTCCGGGTATGATTCTTTCTTCTTTTTCAGAAGTTCAGCGTATTCGATGCTCAAGTCCTTAGCCTTTGGCAGCTTTTTTCAATCCGGCTTCATCAAAAGCAGTTTTTGCGGCCTTATGCAGCGTGATTTCCTCCCGGTGAGCTTCCAAAAACTTTTTACTGTACCCCGACTTGCGGTTCTTGGCATAGTTGATAATGTGGGTTTTCAGGACGGCGATTTCGGCCAACCTCGTTTCCGCCGCCTTGATGGAATCGCCCATGGCATGATAGCGTTCCGTTGCCGCCGCTGCACGTTCCCGCAGTTCCTCGGCACTGCTGATCTTCTGCTCCTGTAAAAATAGCAGCGTCTTGGACATCTCCTTCAGGTTGAACTTGGTCGCCCACCTTTTGTAGCCGACACTTTTGCCCTCTGCCATTTTCCCCTGAATATCCACCAGCAACTGGAAGGGCTGTTCTTTGGGCAGCTTTTCTGGTACGGCTGATGTTTCGCTTTACCCTCCAGCACTGCCTTGATTTCTTCCTCACTGTACCCGGTGCCCAGAGTTTGGAATCGAATAAAGCGTTTCTGCCCCTTGCCCTTCACCGACGTGTACTTGCCACGTTTCACCTCATATCCCTGCCGCTCCAGCTTTTGCAGAAAAAATCTCCAAAGTCCTTCGGCTTTTCTGCAAGGATGGTGTCGATGATTCCGCACAGGCGGTCACGATTGCTCTCCTCGGGAGGATAGAGAACACGCGCTCTAAGCAAATCAGGTCACTCAACCGCTGCACTGCCAACGCCGAAAAGAAAAAATCCCGGAACTTCCTGCTGCCATCCAACGCTGTGGAGTTGAAGATCACATGGTTGTGGATGTGCTGCCGGTCCGTATGCGTTGCCACTACAAAGGCGTGCTTGCCCTTGGTAAAGCGCATAGCCAGTTCGTAGCCCACCTTGTTAGCCTCCTCTGCGCTGATCTCACCGGGTCGGAAGGACTGCCGTATCTGATAAGCTATTATATCGCTTTTTCTGCCTGCGTCCGTTCACAAGGTCGTACTGCCGCTTGGTAAGCATAAACTCTTCATCTGCCGTCAGGGTGCTGCAGGCATAGCTGCTGACAAACTGTCCCTGCTCGGTCTTGTCCGGGCAGACGGACGAGTTGCGGGTGCTTCGGTTTCCTCTGCTTCTTCGGGAGCATCCTGCGAGGAACTGCGGTCACGGTCGAGATTCAATAGAGCATTCAGTTCGGCAAGGCGAGCAGACTTTTCAGCCAGTTCTTCTTCCTGCGCGAAGGGCTTTGCCACTTCGACCTCTGCGGCCTGCTTCTGCTGTTCCAGATTTTGCAGAGCATTTTCGGCATCTGCAATACGGTCCGTAAAGTTGTCGATGGCATTGTCCAGACGAGTGATATTGCCGCGCGCATCATCGCCCAGCGATACCGGGTAGCTCAACTCTGCCCGGAGAACGGCTTGATGCTCATTCTTGAAGCTGTCGAACCGGATGTTCAGTTCAAAGCCACGGTAGGTGCCCAGCAACATCATATCGGCATTGGGCATCTCCTGCCGAGCCAGCAAAAGCCGTTCGCCCGCAGCCTTTTTGTCATCGTACACCAAATGCCGCAAAATCCTGCAGCAGCAATTCCAGACGATATTTCTGATTCTGGAAGTCTCCGCGCAGCACCTTCAATTTTGCTACCTGCACGTCCAAGTCCATCTTTTCCCGGATGCGACGGGTCGCCTGCACACAGAGCCTTGATTTCTGCGTAAGACAGAGCCTGTTCATCAATATCATCGCAGGAGCGCATGGGAGATTTGCTCGTCATAATCTGAGAAATGAACTTCTGCTTATTCTCTAAGGTCTGGTACAAGTAGGCGTCAAATGTCGATTCAGTGACGTAATTATAGACGTACACTTGTTTGTTTTGATTGCCTTGACGGATGATTCTGCCATTGCGCTGAGTCATATCCGACGGACGCCAGCCTACATCCAGATGATGCACTGCCACAAGCAGCGTCTGGACGTTGGTGCCAGCTCCCATCTTTGCAGTGCTGCCCAGCAACACACGCACCTGTCCGCTGCGTACCTTGGAGAAAAGTTCTGCTTTCTTGTTCTCCGTATCTGCGTTGTGGATGAACTCGATCTCCTGCTCTGGCACACCAGCAGTGAGCAGCTTGGAGCGGATATCGTCATAGACGTTGAACGAACCGTCACCCTTTGGAGTGGACATATCGCAGAAAATCAGCTGCGTCAGATTATCCTCTTTGGTTTCGTTCCAGATACGCAGAACATTGTCGACGCAGGCATTCATCTTGCTGTCCGGGTCATCGGGGTGAGCGGAATTCATCAGCCGCTGGTCAAGACCAATTTTGCGGCCATCCGACGTGATTTTCAACATATTATCCACAGAGGGGTCAACAGAACCGCTGTGGACTTCGGCTGCACGTTCGCTCAACGCCTGCACCATGTCCTGTTGGATTTCCGAAGGCTTGACCACCACCGTCTCAAATTTTGCATCAGGCACTGGGAGATGAAGCTGATCGCTGGTCTTGATATCCGCCGCTTCTTTGAACGTTGAAGAACTTCGCAAAACGAGTGCGTGCACGGTATCCGGTGCCTTCGGGCTGGACTTCGTCAAGAGGTTTTCGGTAATTTTTCTAAATTCATCAGGTTGTCCGCAAGGAAGCCCCTTGTGATCTCATGTCTGCACATATCCTTGAACATCTTTTCAACTGGCTTTTGGGCGGTTTCGGACTGCTTCACGCACACAATAAAGGTGGTCTTGCCAATCTGCACCGAATAACTCGAATTCTGATTCTTCATTCGATTTCTCCTTTTATCGTCTTTTTTTCAATTTGGCTGGCAGACTGGCAACTGTGGGTGTACCATGAAGTTCTTGCCAGCCAAAATTTTCTGCCAGCCAAATGGCTTATTCCATCCAAAAGACCTTTTTGCGGCCTTCCACGATCTTGCTTTTCAGGGCATCGCCCAGTTCCCGTTTTGCATCCCGGACAGTTCTGCCGGGGATGCCCCTTTCCAGCGCCGCCTTGTCGATGTCCTCGCTGAACACCTGCTTTCCTCCGGCAAGCAGGGTGCAGATCAGGTCTTTGGCTTGCTGGGTCTTGGTCTCACGCTGCGGTTCGATGCCGGACAGCATTTCGTCTGCGGTAATGTCGTACTCACCGACCCAGCGGAAACCGCCCTCGTCCCCCAGAGAGAACGCCAGCGATGCACCCGGCGGGGCAAGGGAGCTTTTCTCATGGGTCAGGATGCGCATGGTGGGGTCGTGCTTCAGCTTGCCGATGAACATGACGCTGCGGACGGCGGCGGCAATGTCGATGGAGCCGAGGCCCCGTTGCAGGCTCTGCATTCCGGCGGCTTTATTCAGGTGCCCGATCAGCAAAATAGCGCAGCCTGTTCGCTGCGCTACCTGTCCCAGCCGCATGAAGATCGGACGGACTTCGTTCGCCCGGTTCATGTCCACATCGGCACCGAGATACGCCTGGATCGGGTCGATGATGACCAATCGGGCGTTGTTCTCGATGATGGCTTTTTCAATTCGTTCGTCCGAAAGCGTCAACTGCACATCGCTGTCGTCAATGACCAGCACACGGTCAAGGTCTGCGCCTGCTTCGATCAGGCGGGGCTTGACCGTATCGCCCAGACCGTCCTCGGCGGTCTGATAGATCACGTTGAACGGTTCCAGCCGTTCCATATTTGGCAACAGCTTTCCGTTAGTACAGGCGGCGGCAAGGTGCATGGCAAAATACGTTTTGCCCTCACCGGGGTTTCCTTGCAGCACACTTAGTTTTCCGAACGGCAGATACGGTTTCCAGAGCCATTCCACCGGGGTCAGCTCCACATCGCTCATGCGGATAATCTTCACAGTTTCCGGTTTTGACGGCTCTTTCAGAACGATGCTTTTGAAATAATTGCGGTTCGGAATCTCTGCCCGGTGCACCAAAACGTCGTTCCAATCCTTCATACAGGGCTGAATCCGGGTCACGCTCATGGCGTCCGGCAGCAGAGCCGCCAGCCGCTTGCAGGCATCCTCTCCGGCTTTATCGGAATCCAGACAAAGGAATACCCGCTCCACGTCCGGGCGTTCCGAGAGAAACTGCCGCAGCGCCTTGCCCGACACCCCGCCCAGCGACAGATAATTGTGCTGCTGCCAGTTTTTCGGGAACAGTTCGATGAAGGACAGCAGGTCGATGGGGGCTTCAAAGACCAGCAACTGCTTGTCAGTGCCACGGTGGGCAAAGCCAAACACCTTTTCTGCGCCGGCTGCATCCTGCCGAAACTTCTCCCGAATCCCACGGCTGCTTGCATAGCGGGGATGCCCGTCTGCATCCCGTCCCACAAAGACCACATTGTGGTGGGCGGCGTCCTCGTAAATATCTCCGGCAGCGATGAAGAAGTTCACCAGCGAGGGACTGAGTTTTCGTTCCTGTGTCAGATAATTCAGGATGTTGGCGTTGGTGACGTTCCGCAGCGGCAAGCGAAACGCCGGAGAGGGGGCGGGGTCAGCCTCCGGCTGGGCTTCGCCCGGCTCTCCGGTCAGCATCTGCACCGCTTCGGGGAAGGACTTGCCGTAAAATTCCATCACGAAATCCACCGGCAAGCCGCCCTTGCTCTGGCTGTGCCGAAACCATTTGTTTCCGTAGACGGTCAGGCTGTCGTGGGCTTTCCAGCGGTATTCTTTTCCGCTGCGCACCAGCGTTTCGCCCTGTGCCCGGAGAAATTTTTCCAGATCCACCGCATTGGCTTTGTCAATCTGGGCTTGGGTGTAGGTCATGCTGCTCCCTCCTTAAATCTCCTGTGTGTGATTTTTCGTTTCCGTTTTCTTTGTGGTCTGCACCGCCTTGGCTTCGTGCAGCTTTTTCAGCACCGATTCCTTCTCCGGGGTCTTGCCGCCCGGTGCGGAAAGCTGCTGCTTATTCAGCACCATGTCAATATACTTGCGGATATTTTTCAGGGCAGAGACGTCCGGCTGCAAGGTTTCCAGTTGGGTACGCAGTTCTGCGCTGCCGGATTGCAGCGCAGAAAATTCGGCATCCAATGCCGAAAAATCCACCGCTGTGCTGCCGTTCAGCTTCATCAGGGTGCGGACAGCTTTTGTTAAACGTGTCCAGTTCCTCCTTGTGCTGGGCGGCGTAAGCGTCCTTGGTCAGCTTAAAGTTTTTCTTAATAAAAGTGTCGTGGATAGGTTTCAGCTTGGCATGGACGGCCGCAGCGTCCTTGATTTGAGCAATCGAACGCATACGGTTCTCGTTCTGCTTCAACTGCTTGCGGAGAGGGGCGATGGTCTGGTTCAGGTTGGAAATTGCGGTATCCAAATCCTCGATGATGTTCAGAGAATGGGCTTTCAGATAATCAACAGCCTGCATGACTTCGGCAAGGTCACGGGCAGTATATTTTATCTGCGCCTTGCTCGACCAATCGCTGCGCTGCTCGTTGCGAAGGTTGAAGTAGTCCACCAGCAGGTCGGACAGTGTGGGTTCCTTCGACTTTTCCAGAGCGTCCAGAAGAAGCTGCCTCTTTTCGTTCAGGTCTGCGATCCAGCGTTGCAGCCCACGAATTGCACTGCGGATGGACTGCATCAGGCTGTTGGCTGCTCGAATGTCCCGGTTCAGGTTGCCGAGAAAAGTTTCGATGCCTCGCTTTTCCATCTGGTGTGCAGCGGGGCCGAGATGCACGGTCGGTATCTGCTGGATGCCCTGCCGCTCAAAGGAGCGCAGGTCAACACGCTCCGGTCTGTCCGCTGCCTCCAGATAGCGGTTGGTGATGGTTTCCCAGCTATGCCGCCAGACCTCGGCATACTTCTGGTCGTTCCAGTCCACGGTGTTTTTCTTGTGACACTTCCAGTTGCCAGATGGGAGCTGGATGCGCTCACCGTTTTCGTCAAGGTCGTATACCTTGCGGGCTTTTGGAAGCCACTTGCCGTGTTCGTCCATTGCCCGGAGCGTCAGCAGAATGTGGGCGTGTGGGTTGCCATCTCCCTTGTCGTGGATGGCAAAAACGGCAATCATGCCCTTGGAAACAAACTGCTCCTGACAAAACTCTTTTATCATGGACAATACTGCTCCTTCGGCACCTCCACCGGGAACGTCAGCACGATGCGCCGGGCAAGCTGGGAGTTCCACTGGTTCTCCACGGCTTCCACGGCGTTCCAGAGGGTTGCACGGTCTGCAAATCCGGGTGGTGCATGGGACGGCAGCATGATCTCGGCGTGGACAAGTTCTTTCTTCTTGTTGTAGAATTTCGTTTTCTGGTCGTACTCGCTGAACAGCTGTTCGCCGCTTTGATAAGCGGCCTCGGCAACAGCGAACTGCCCTTGGCTGCGCTTGACGATGGTAATTTTGAAATGCGGACACGGAATAGGCATCACCCCCAAACAAAAAAGACCGCCCAGCAAGATTGCTCTTGATGAACGGTCTGGAATCGTATTCGGTTTTGCTCGCCGCCTTGGAACGGAGTGCTGTGCGCTTCGGTTCCAAGGCGGGAGCCGCAAAAGGATAGCTGCAAAGCAGCGCAAGGAAAATGCAGTTTTCCTTGGGATGGAATCGGGCTAGCGACAAACGCCAGCTTCGATTTCATCGAGCCGTCTGCAAGACCGCAATTTCACCGGAACGGTGTATAATTGCTCGGAGATGTCCGCCGCTTTTCCTCCAAGAAATCTCTCATTGCTTTTGCGGGAATTGAGCCGCAGCCAAACGACTCTGGCAAGGTCGTTGGGAATGACAAAGGAATCAGCAAAGTTGGTTCAGCAGTTTTGCGAAGAACACTTTTTCTGATTATGACTGTTATTTTGCAAACACAGCCACAGGATGAACCTGTTTTCAGTTCATGAACAAAAAGCGCTCAGAGGGAAAGCCCTACAAAGTTTACATGATGGCTTCGGCCAACAAGTTCTTACGAATCTACTACGCTAAAGTGAAAGCTGTAATGGACTCGAACGCTCACAGTAAGCATGGATATTCCTGAGCTAAATCCAAAGAACCACTTAGCTGGCGCAGCGAACCCTTGACAAAACTGCCCCATCTCCGCCCGCTCTACAAGGACTTCATGTACTGGTCCCGTGACCTTCATCTGCTGCGGGTGCCGGTGGAGGTCCCGCCCCAGTACACGCTGGTGGGCACCCTGCCGCCCTTCACCGACCAGCCCTGCCGCTCCTACGGCGGCTGGAATGACGGTTATGATGTGTACCTCCAGATCCGGTGGCAAGCCATCCCGGAGGAGCGGCGGCGGGCCTTCAAGGAGGCCATGGAGAGCGACGGGCAAACGGAGATCGGCGGTATCCCGGTGAAGGTCAGCAGCCATCGGGTGATGGACCAGCACGAACCATTCGATTCGGCGCTGGAACTAAAGGCGCTGCCCTGCCTCTCCGACCTCATCTGCGAGCGGTGGCACCCGGATCTGCTGGAGTTTTTCCGGGAAACCCCTTTGTTGATGAACTGACTTTGCTGAACCACGGTCAGAGGACACTTGATCTGCGGGGCACCAGCATCAGAAAGCTGATGCTGGACATGACCGGGCTGGAAGAACTGTGGTTGTGTGAGGGAACGGAGCTGCTCCTGTTCCAGAACAAGGGGCCGGACGCCTGTGCAATCCATGCCCCCGAAGATGGCAGCGGTTTGACCCTCCAATTTATCGGGGAATACCGCCCGCACACGGAACTGCCGAACCTACGGGAGCTGCATGGAATCGAGCTGAAGGACTTTGATCTCACCGGGCTGGCTGCGGTCCATCCCCACCTGAAGGAACTGCGGCTCTGGGGCGCGCCGGGAAACCTGGGGAACTTCTCCGCCGTGGGAGGGTTCCGGGAACTGACGAACCTCTCCACCTTCGACCTGTTCGGCTTTGGCGCAGCTGACATCCCCACCCCGGAGCAGATGCCGGAGCTTCGCTGGTTCTGGATGACCAGCCTGCCGGAGACGGCGGCAAAAGCGGCAAAGCAGCTCTGGAAAAGCAAGCCGGGAATGGATCTGCGGATCACTAAGGCCCGGAAACCGGAGTGGCTGGCGCAAAACCTGGATAATCCATTCCGAGGCTGGGTTATGGAGGTGTCTTTTTCACCGGAATGAGTTCAGCATTGGCATCAAATACGGCCATTAAGGGAGGACAAACCTCATGAAAGGTAACGAACAAGTCAGGCGACTTACATTTTGTTTAATGGTAGTTCATAGGTACAGCTGTAAAAAGTGCAAGAATGTGTTTGTTCAGGCTGTATCTACATCGGATACCGATATGGTGCCAATATTTCTTAGCAGTGTTTATGCGCCGCAGTCATCAACCCTTGTGATTATGGAGCTTACCGAAAATGAGCTCCGCTTTGGGTGGAATGACAGCATGCCAAAGCGGGCGGAGAAAATTTTTAGCGGCAATGCATTTTTCTACATTGACTCCACTCAAGTTTGTCCGATCTGTGGCGAGTCATTGGAACAGAAACAGATTTCCGGATTGAGTGACTATATCAAGGAACATCCAAAGGTATATCTTGTCTATTTCGGCAGGAAGGACGAGGAAGAAATCGTTGTGCATCTTTAGTTCAGTCATAGAGAAAGGAATGTGCGGTCGCATGAGCCGAATCGTTGATGAGCCCTATTTCACCCACAGTGCCTACAGCGCCTTCACCACCGGCATCCAGGTAAAATGTCCCAAGTGCCATGGCGCGGGTGTGGTGACAGCGGATGAGGATGACGCCTATTTCCGCTGCTTGAGCTGCGGCCATCAGGAGACACGCGACCGGACGATCTACCGCTATGATGTCCATAACCAGTGCCAAAACTGCGGTAGGTACTATCGGGTGGATATTGAAGATGAGGCAAAGCAGCACTTTTCCGTCCTCCATGTGGCCTGTCCCTATTGCGGGGCAACCATGCCGGGAGAAGTTCATAAAACAGCGGAGGCGTTCTCCTATATTGCTGATATTCAGAACGGACGAGAACCTTACTTCGGCCTGGAACTGTGGTTTTTGACCTCATTCCAGGGTAAGCCGGTCTGGGCACTCAACCGGGAACCTGCGGGAAAAGCCGCTGGGAAGAGCGAAAAAGACCCAGTCCGACTCTCTCCCCACCTTCATGAAAACCGCAAAGAACCGGGAGCGGATCGTGAAGCTGCTGA
>VOFI01003589.1_pt1 | contig 18381 bp, 27 predicted proteins | sample 5384131 | NCBI WGS metagenome assembly VOFI01 (sample SAMN12384728, study PRJNA508395) | human gut metagenome | isolation source: healthy gut H | host: Homo sapiens
GCGCCTTCTGCGACGATAAGCGAGGACCCAGAAGCAGTATACCGCCTTCCGCCACGTCGTGATGGCAATCGGGGGAGCTGGTTTTGAAGTCGGCATGGTCCACTGCTGCAATTCCGCGGCGTTTTTGAAATTCCCGCAGATGCGGTCCGACGCGGTGCGCATCGGCTCGGCGTTTTTGGGGCGGCTGTCCTTCCAAGATGGACTGGGGCTCAAGCGCATCGGCCACGCCGAGGCGACGATCGAGGAGCTGCGCCAGCTGCAGCCGGGGCGATACCGTCGGCTACGGCGTAGGTTGGAGGGCCAAGCGGCCGACGAAGATCGCGGTGCTCAACATCGGCTGGTACCACGGCTTCGGTGCAGAAAAGGGGCGGGACCTGTTCCGCATCCGCGACTGCATCCGGGAGATTTGCACAATCTCCCGCTGGATCTTTACCGGCAAGCGGCTGCACGTGCGTCAATGGGGGCGCGCAACTGGGGCCATGTGGGCATGGTCAATACGATCGTAGATGGACGGATGTGGACTGCAAGATCGGCGATCTGGCCGTGCTGCAGGTCAGCCCGCTGCAGGTCAAGGGCATGAAGATCCTTTACCGCTGAGATGGCCATAGTAGAAAGTTTCTGCGAGGTAGGAGCGTAATATAGCTGAAGCAAACAATTTACGGCACTTTGGTGACCTTGACAAGGTCGCCCAAACAGAAAACTGAACAAGCTGGCCTGGATGGCGCAGCGCAACACGCTGTAAGCTGGAAAAATGGAGCCAGGGAGGGCTATCAGCTGACGGGTCACAAACGACTCCTTCTCTGAAGCCTTTGGAGGCCGGAGCCTGGGAAATGCCTCCACGGTAGGCGAATCAACGGCTACAACAAGGGGAAAAGAATATGACCGACGAATGGTTCAACGAGATGCAGACCCACCCGAAACGTCATTTCCAGGAGGGCTGGTGGAAGCTGTGCTGGAGCTGGACCCGGAAAAGCTGGATGACAGAGCCACTGGCTTCATCCAGATGCGAGGAAAATGGCGCTCCAGTTCTTTGCGGCGCATTGCATGGTTTTGATCTGGCTGTGCCTGGCGCGCTGACGATGGACTACATCCCGCGGTGTTTCCTCACATCTGGGCCAAAACTGATTGCCTCGCAACTGGGCTTCCCCAGCATCACGCTGCTGACCTGGCGAGGTCCGCCGTAGCGAGACTGGGTCGACGCACGTTCTGAGCACACTGGACGCGCACTGCGCTGGAGGCCACATAATTTGTCCGACCCCATTGCATTTGCGGCAAGGGTTAACAATATAGAGATGTGTCCGGTAGGTAAAGGCTACCGCAAGGATACAGGCACTGCCATAAAATGAATTGGAGACACCATGCGTTGGTTGGAACGAGTTCATGTCGAAGCACAAGGCGCATGATCTAATGCAGTTACATTGCCCTGCGAAGCTGAAGCTCAGACGGTGCAGTTGCCTTGGAAGACAATGAATCCCATGACGCCTGGGTTTTGGGATTTTACGTAGAAAACGTGGGTGGAGGGTGAAGAGAAAATGGACGCTGGCAGTGGTACCGGCACTGGAAAGGCCAGTGAGACGGGGCATAGCCCGCGCGCTGCCGCGCCGCGTTTGACCGCTGGCCGTTCGTGCCCCTGCTTCTGTCTTTATTTTCCCAGGAAGGAGGACGCAGAAATGGCAGATCTGCTGATCGATTAGTGAAGCAATCGAAAGGGCCCGATTTTTGGACGAAAGTACACGACCCTGCACTCAAGACGATGCAGGCGGCGGATATCATACGCGCGTTTGTTTGAAGATATTGCCCCGCCAGGCTCGCTGCTGTTCCGGCTGCTGCCGAAGGAGCAACGGCGGAATGGATCTGAACCGCCAAGGAGCATTTGATCCACACGATGATTTTCTACGATAATGACTTGAAAGTCATTGTTGGATGACTGTACCTGAACTGATACGGTAATGAATATATAGTCGAGGCTATGAAGCCAATGTCGTCAAGCAGATGTGAATTTCGTTGCTGAGCAAGGTGGACGGTCACCGTGGCGGCGGTCATTTGCCTGACGCTGGTCTTACCGTGTTTGTTGCGAAGATCGTCGGCTGTACGCTGCCGATTCTGGGCAAAGCGTGTCGGCGGCGACCCGGCGGTTATGGCAAGCCCGTTTTTGACGACGATCGTCGACGCACTGTCGCTGATCATTTATTTTGAGATCGCCGGTGTGCTGCTGCATATTTAAAGCCTGCAGCCGGCAAAAACGAAGATTCTAACGCGCGCATTGCGCAAAAAGGAGGCGGGAAGATGGCGCATTTGATCCTGACGGCGCTCTGGCTGCTGTTTTTGGTCTGCTGGTTTGTGATCTATTTTTGCACGGCGCAGCAGCAAAGCGGCGGCGTGGCGTGGATCGCCCGGTATGACCGGCAGGCGTCGTCCTTCTCGCGGCCCGGGAAAAGCTCCGGGGACAGGATGCCTGGCTGGCGGGCTGCGCCATTTTGCCGGGGTTGAGTGCATTTTTTGGAGCGGGCAGCCGAGCGTGCTGCTGTGCCTGATGCCTGCGCTGGCGGGCGCGGGGCTGTATCTGCTGGGGGCGGATGCTGGGCGGCGTGCCGCTGCTCACGGCGCTGAGCGCCGCAGGTGTCGCGGTCAGTCCGACCTGCACCCGGCGGCGGGGCCGTTTGTGGTCGCCGTGATACTGTTTTACCGGTGGATGAGCCTGCCGGGGGGCCCACGGAGATCCCCGGCAGGGCCTCGCAGTTCTCGCCTTGGCGGCGCCAGCCAGGGAGTTTTTTCGCGAAACAAGAAGGAGCTACCGCTGCGCTGCTTTCTGCGTTCTGCTGCTCAACCGATTGCAATTTCAGATCAGGCGGCTGACGTCTGGCCAACGGCGGTGGAGCCCACAGCGGCACAGGGAACAGCGAGGCATCAGCGTATGATCTGTTCATATGGGACGATCGTCAGCAGTGCAGGCGACTGTGCGGGACGGCTGAATCGCCGCCAGGACCACCTTCGCCGCTTAACATGAGATCGGCGGTCCTCAGGAAGACCTCAAGCCTGTATCACGCTATAAAATTACTTGAACCGCCGGGAACTTCACCGGGATGCCTGGTAGTATTTTCCTGCATGGCTTCTATAAAGGCGGTTTGCCGCTGGTGTTCAGAGGCCGGGCTCAAACGAAGATTATTTATTTCTGGAAGGGCCCCGATATGGATCGCACAGCAGAATATATTCAATTTGGGCCTTCCTTTGGAGATCTACACGCCTGGGATGACTATTTGATCCTGCTAGGCTGACTTCTCGAAGAGAACGATTTTGCCCCAACCAGGTATGCTCTGCTAGCAAAGATGCTTGCTTGGGAGTGCCGTTGAGATTTTATCTCGACCCAGGTGGCCCCAGTTCCGCCTGGAGGTCGATGCTGCCGTCGCTTCCACGACAGTGCAGGCTTTTCAGAAGATGCCACTTGACTGAAATGGGTTCTAGAGCATACCGCTGGAGGGAGAAATTCAGAAATCCAGGAGCATTTGACTGAGGCGCTGATACTCTACCATCAGATGGGTTGGCGGTGCCTCGAGCAGACTTCTAATGAGTGCAAATCATGCAGGCAGTTATCGTTACCGGTAAGCAGTACAGCGTCAAGGAGGGCGATGTCGTCTACATCGAAAAGTTGAACGCAGAAGCTGACGCAACCGTAACCTTCGATCAGGTCCTGGCAGTTGTCGATGGTGAGAATTCCAAGTTTGGGACCCCCGTCGTCGCTGGCGCAGCTGTGGAAGCTTAAGGGTCCTGAAGAACGGCAAGGGGCAAGAAGATCAAGGTCTTCAAGTACCGCCCCAAGAAGGACAGCAAGTCCATGCGCGGCCACAGACAGCCGTACACCAAGGTGCAGATTGAAAAGATCTCTGTGTAAGGTATGACACGGGTAGAGTTTTTCAGCGAAGGCGATAAGATCACCGGGATTTTTGTTGCCAGGGGCCACAGCGGCTATGCCGAGTCAGGCGCGGATATCGTCTGCGCCGCAGTTTCGACAGCCGTGACCTTTGCCGAGACGACCATCACCGATGTGCTGGGCGTCCGCGTAAAGCTGGGTGTGCGTCCAGAGGACGAGGCCCGATCACCTTGACGCTTCCCTACAGCGTATGAACAGGAGGAGGCAGTACAAGCCGTCCACCGGCATGATGTTGACGCTGATGCACTGGCAGGAGCAATATCCTGATTATTTAGAAGTTGTTATGGAGGTGTAACGAATGCTCAATATTAGCTTTACAGTTCTTGCACACAAAAGGGCGGCGGCTCCACGAGAAACGGCCGTGACCTCGAGTCCGCGTTTGGGCGTAAAGCGTGCAGATGGGCAGTTTGTTCTGGCTGGCAACATTCTGGTTCGCCAGAGGCACGCACATCCATCCGGGCGTCAATGTCGGTATCGGCAGCGACGACACCCTGTTCGCACTGGTAAACGGCAAGGTCCGTTTTGAGCGGATGGCAGGATCGCAAAGATGTGCTCTGTTTACGAAGAACAGTAATGGCATGGAGAGAAGAGCTGTTGCAGAAGCTGCATCAGCTCTTTTTCTGTTTTGGCGCGGGATCCGCAGGCCGCGGCAGCGCGGTCCCGGGCCGGGAGGCTTTGAAACGATGTTTGTTGATAAGGTGAAGATCAGTGTGAAGTAAGCAACGGCGGTAACGGAGCCGTGGCCTTCCACCGGGAGAAATACGTGGCCGCCGGTGGCCCCGACGGCGGCGACGGCGGCGACGGCGGCAGCATCATCGTGCAGGTGGATGACAATATGTCCACGCTGATGGACTTCCGCTACAAGCGCAAATATGTGGCGCCCCGGGGCAGGACGGGCAGGGCGGCCGCTGCCGGCAAGGCGGTGAAAATCCCACCATCAGGTCCCCAGAGGGACTCTCATCCGGGACGCCGAGACCGGCGAGATCATCAAGGATATGTCGAGATTCAGAGGATTTCATCCTTTGCAAGGGCGGACGCGGCGGCTGGGGCAATAAGCATTTTGCCACCCCGACCCGGCAGGCCCCCGCTTTAAAATCCGGCCTTCCCGGCGAGAGCCACGAGGTTATTTTTGGAGCTGAAGCTGCTGGCCGATGTCGGCCTTGGTCGGCTTCCTGAATGTGGGAAAATCGGCGCTGCTCTCTGTGGTCCTCCAACGCCCGGCCGAAGATCGCCAACTATCATTTTACGACGCTGTATCCCAACCTGGGCGTCATCTATGTCGAGGAGGGCGTCTCCCTTTGTGATGGCAGATATCCCGGGCATCATTGAGGGGGCGCGGCGGAAGGCGCAGGGCCTGGGGGCATGATTTTCTGCGGTGGCATATCGACCGCTGCCGCCTGATGGTCCACATCGTCGATGTCTCCGGCTGCGAGGGCCGGGACCCGGTGGAGGATTTCGAGAAGATCAACGCTGAGCTGCGGGAGTATTCGCCGGAGCTGGCCCAGCGGCCGATGCTGGTGGCTGCCAATAAATGCGATCTGCTGGGCGGCGATACCGCGCCGCTGGAGCGGCTGCGCAGCTATGTCACCGGGCAGGGCTACGAGTTTTTGAGATCTCTGCCGCCACGACCCAGGGGACAAAGCTGCTGATGCAGGTCATCGCCGAGCGCCTGCGGCATCTGCCGCCGGTGACGATCTATGAGCCGGAGTATGTCAAGCCGCTGCAGGAGGCGGGTGACGCGGAAGAGCTCAAGATCGAGCAGCACGGCGACTACTGGCTGGTTACAGGCAAGTGGCTGGTGCGGCTGGTGAACGATGTCAATTTCACGGATTATGAATCCCGGATGTATTTTTTGACCGGCAGCTGCGCAAATGCGGCCTGTCTGAGCGCCTGGAAGCCATGGGGATCCAAGATGGCGACACCGTCAGCCTGGAGGACTACGAATTCACGTACGAAAAAGTAAAAAGCGCCCCCAAAGCTACGCTTTGGGGGCACTTTGCGGGCAGGCAAAACCCCGCCAGAAAACTGGCGGGGCCTTGCTTTGGAAAAGAGATAAGAGAAAAGAGAATTTTTTATGGTAAAAACGTGGACTTGTAAACATGAATCGCAGTGGCTCAAGCTGCGTTCTGATGTTTACAATGACAGCATACGGGATAAATTTGAATAAAGCTATGAACAAATAAAAACAAAAGGAAAACATTGGTGGGCCGTATGACAAAATGGCAAAAAACACGGTGCGGTCTCCCAAACGGGGATCGCACCGCGTTTTGCGTGCAGCAAACTGGATGACACCGGGCAGGCGCTGCCAGCAGCGCGTCCAGGGGCGGCTTTGTGGGGAACTCATTCAAATTTCCGCGCCCAGGTCACGGAGCGGTGCGGCAAATATGGCCCTGCGCCGTTCCCAGTGGTCTGCGGATTAGTGCATGGAACGCCTCGTAGGCCTCGATCATCTTCTTGCACATGTGGCCCGGGCGAACCTGCAGCGGTGCATCTGCCTGCGCCCGTTTGGAGAGCGTCTGCAGGTATTTTGTCGTCACTTTGCCGCTGAAAACCTGGATCTCCAGCTGAATCGCATTGCCTGCCGGGGTGGCGGTGATCTTGGAGATGAATTTGTCCACAAAGGCCTTGCCGATGGCCTCCGTTTCGATCGACGCCTGGGCCTGGCGGAGTGCGGCGTTCAGCTGCTCCAGGTGATGGTCAAATTCCTGGCGGGAGCCGGGCGGCTGCGCCAGGGCGTTTTGCTGCTGTATCAGCGCCTCCAGCTCCCGGTTGCACTCTGCCGTCATGGTCAGAAAATCCCGGTCGGTGATTTGTCCGGCGGCGTTGTAGTCCAGCAGCTTGCGCTTTTTTCGGTTCACATGGTCGATGGCGCTTTGTAGCCTCGTGGTTTCCATCTGGCCATCCGGTGCTGCGGTCAGGGCCTGGTACATCTGCGTGTAGCGTGCGGCCAGAGTCCCGGCAGCGGGGCGGGTGTCACGAAAGACATCCGCGAGGACTGTCTTCAGCTCCTGCTCATAGAGCGGGACGGCGGGGCAGGCGGCGGCACCGTTTTTGAGCTTGCCGGAGCAGACCCATTTGCTGTTGCTGCGCCCGCGGCGGTCCTTGGCGTCCCTACGGTAATAGGGGGGCGCCGCAGCAGCCGCAGTAGAGCTTGCCGGTCAGCAGATTGGGGGTGATTGCACTGGTTCTGCCGCTGGCGGACATCGCCGCTGCGCCGCTGCAAAAATAGCGTTTGCTTCGTCCCACAGGGCTTCGGAAACCAGGGCCGGGACGGTCTCGCCGGTCTCGTCCTTGAATACGACCCACTCCTCCGGCGGGAGAAATTTTTGCTTCTTGGTGAACATGTCGATGACCTTGACCTTATTCCCGGCGTAATAGCCCTTGTATTTCGGGTTGGCGATGATATTTGCCATGGTCGTATGGGAGAGCTTGTTGCCTCGGGTGTTGCGGTAGCCCTTTTCCCAGAAGAGGTTTTCCAGCTGCTTCATGCTGTAGTCCCCGGAGGCATAGAGCTGGAAGAGGGACCGGACCATCTCCGCCTCGTCCTCGTCGATCACAAGTCGCCCGCGGTCCTTGCGGTAGCCGAAGATGCGGCTGTTGCCCAGGACGACACCCTCCCGGATGGCCTGCTGGTGGCCAAAGCGGACGCGGCTGGAGAGCTTGCGCACCTCGTCCTGTGCGATGGAGGACATGATGGCAAGCCGCAGCTCAGCGTCCTCGTCCAGTGTATTGATGTTGTCATTTTGGAAGAAGACCGCAACCCCAGCGGCCAGCAGCTGGCGGGTGAAGGAGATGGAATCCAGCGTATTGCGGGCAAAGCGGGAGATCTCCTTGGTGACGATCAGATCGAAGACCCCGGCCTCGGCGTCCTGGACCATGCGGTGAAAATTCTCCCGCTTGCGGGTCGAGATGCCGGAGAGCCCCTCGTCGGTATAGCCGGGGATATAGTCCCAGGCGGGGTTCTTGCGAATGAAATCCTCGTAATAGGCCACCTGATTGCTCAGTGAGTTGAGCTGCTCATCCGATTCCGAGGGACCCGAGCATAAAAACGTGACCCGCAGGGGATTTCATAAATGCTTTTTCTGGCGCAGCTGCTGCCGTGCGCTGTGAATATCCATGGGTGCGCTCCTTTTGCTTTTTTGCCACTATACCACAAGGGCACCGGTGCTGCTACCGGTGAATTTTGAAACGGCCTCCGGGGCGGGGCAGGTCGCCGTGATCTGTTGTGCCATTTTGCTGTGCTCTGCAGCGGTAATCAGCCCTTTGTACAGCAGCACGTCGTTAAAATAATGCAGCCAGAGGTTTTGTAAGGCTGCGGTGTGCTTGGTCGTTCATGACTGGGCCTCCTTTCCATTCTAAAGAATGCCCCGAAATGGCGCGATCTAATCCGGCGCGGTAAAAGGGATAGCGCGGGGGGAAAAATGTGCTATAGTAAACAAAAACGGGCGGCAGATCGCGCGGAGAAAGGGTGGGGCAGGATGAAGGAAAAGGCATATTCCAGCGTGGCGGCACTGCCGGCGGGCAGTATACCGGGCCGTTGACGCCGGGCTGCATGGTGCTGGAGGGCGGCGCGTTTCGCGGCGTTTATACCAGCGGTGTGCTGGATGCGCTGCTCCAGGCGGGCATCCAGATGCGTGTACCATCGGCGTTTCCGCCGGGGCGCTCACGGGGCTGAATTACGTCGCCGGGCAGATCGGTCGGGCGGCGCGCATCAACCTGACCTACCGGCACGATCCCCGCTATGTCGGAGCTAAGGTGCTGCGGCGCAATCGGGGTGTTATTGGATTTGACTTTTGTTTGACACCGTCAACCAGTGGGAGCCTTTTTGACGAGGCGACATTTGCCCGGACGGACCGACGCTTTTTTTGGCCGTGGCGACGGACTGCACGACAGGGCGGGCCGTGTATTTTGAAAAGGGCGCGTGCCCAGCACTGTTTCAGGCGGTGCGGGCATCGGCGTCGATGCCTTTTGTCTCGAAGCCGGTCTGGATCGACGGTACGCCGTATCTGGACGGCGGCTGCGCCGATAAGATTCCCTATGCCTGGGCGCTGGCGGCGGGCTTTGAGAAGATCATCGTCGTGCGCACGCGCCCGGCGGACTATCGGAAAACGGGGGAAACACAAGCGGGTAAAATACCCGCCTATCCGCTATTGGCCGCGCAACTGGCAGGCAGCGGCGCCCGGTATAACCGGCAGTGCCAGGAGCTGGAGGCGCTGGAGCAGGCCGGGCGGCTTCGTGGTCATCAGCCCGTCGGCAGATCTGCAGGTCACCCGGCTGGAGGGGGATATGGAAAAGCTTGGCAGACTATACTGGATGGGAAATCAGGACGCCAATGCGCAGTTAGAGCGGCTACGGGCGTATTTGGTAGGAAGCGGGAAACGCAGAAAGAAGGAGGGAACAGGATGATCGCAGCATTGGTCGTAGCAGCGGGGCGGACAGCCCGGAAGGTGGGCTTTGCCCCGCAGAAAAAAGGTCGGGACGATCTCCGCCATCGAGCGGGCTGTGACGGTTTTGCAACGGGCGGATATTTCACGCATCTGCGTCATCTGCGCCGATAGCCGGACGGAAAAAGCTTGTAGCGCGTCGGTCTCGTCTTCCTCCGCAGCAGCGGCGAGGCGCAGATGTTCGACTGCATTAAGCAGGGACTGGCCTATCTGGGGATAAATGTGATGCGGCGCTGGTCGTGCCGGTCGATCTGGCGCTGTGCTCGGTGCAACGGTACGGGCGCTGGTCGCGGCGGGGGGCAGCGTCTGTGTCCCGGCCTACCAGGGAGTGGAAATGGGCACCCGATTTTTGCTCGGGGCGATTGCTTCGATGCGCTGTGTGCGCTTGGCGAGGGGCCCCTTCTGGGCGGCGCGCGATCTACCATGCCGGGCTGGACCGACGGTCGTCCCGGTGGACGATGCCGGGATTTTGGCAGGATGTGCAGCACACGCCGGAGGCCCGGCGCCTGCCGGGGACACAGGAGCTGCAGAAGCTGTGCCCGGAGGTCGAGATCACCTTGTGCAAGGAGCAGCCGTTTTCGGGCCGCAGACGCTGCAGCTGCTGCAACTGACCCAGGAGACAGGCTCTTTGCTGGCGGCCTGCCGCCAGGTCGGCATTTCCTACAGCAAGGGACGCGGCATGATCGCGGCAGCGGAGGCCCAGATGGGCGGCGCGCTTTTGGCGCGGCAGCAGGGCGGCGCCAGCGGCGGCAGCTCTGTTGTAACGGCGCGCGGCGCACGGCTGATGCAGCGCTACCGGGCTTATTGCGACGCCGTCAGGCCAGCGCTCGGAATTGTTTGACATCTATTTCTCGGAGGAAACATAACGCACGAAATCACCGTGGACGATGAAGTCATTCACATTCGTCCACGGTGATTATTTTATTTGCTCTCCTCCAGACCACAGAGGGCCGGGACTTGGCGTAGGTCCTGGATGATATGATCCAGGTGTAGGGTGCGCTGGGGGCTGGAGACCCTTGGGGTTATACCAGCAGGCGGCAAGGCCGATGTTGTTGGCAAGCTGCATATCGCTGGTCAGCGAGTCGCCGACCATCAGGATCTGATCGGGGGCACAGTTCGGCAGCAGGGGCGCGGCGGCGGCAAAAAATGCCGGGTCCGGCTTCTCTGCGCCGATCTCCTCGGAGATCAGGACACCGTCCAGCAGCGCGCCCAGCCCGGAGCGGGCCAGCTTGCGGTCCTGGGCGATCTTGGTGCCGTTGGTGGCGGCGAATTGCAGCACGTGGCCCCGCAGGGCCTGGACGGTCTCTCAAGGCATAGGGGTAGAAGCAGACTGTATCGCCCAGATTGCGCTGGGATAGGCGGCATTGAAGGGGACAGCCAGAGCCGGGTCTAAGCCGTGCAGCGAGAAAAACTCCTGGAAGCGCCCTTCCAGGACGGCCTGCTTTGTGATCTCGCCGCGCTCGAGCCGCTGCCAATAGGTGCGGTTGATGGTGGGAATACTCCGCGAGCATCGCGTCGCTGCACGGGCCCAAGCCGAAGGCGGCGAAGCCTTTGCGGATGGCACTTTCCTCTGCAACTTCAAAATTCAGCAGTGTTCCATCAATATCCCAAAATATGACTTTGATCTGCGCCATGGCGGTGCTCCCTTCGGCGTGCGCACATCTGGTGGCCCACGGTTTTCCTCTATCATAGCATAGGCGCGCGGGAAAAGCCAGCGGAGATTAAGAAGCTTAAAATTGCGGGCGAGATTTACAAAGTCCCGGAAATCTTTTATAATAAGGCCAATGGAATGCGATCAAAGGAGGTCGGAACGACTTGAGACGAGACGAAGAAAAAGCTTCTGGCATGGCTGCTGTGCATCTGCCTGGCGCTGCAGCTGGCTCCTCAGATCTTTGCTGCAGAGCCGCAGACGCAGGCGTCCGCAGAAGAGAGCCAGGTTGCGCAGGAGGCAGCGCCGGTAGGGGGAGGATGCGGAAGCGCCCCAAGCGCCCCAGGCGGAGGAAAACGGGCAGCAGAGCGCGATCCTGATCCAGGAAGAGCCGGGCGAGGCGGCGGAAAAGCCGCAGGAGCCGGTCTTTGGGATGGACGCGTTTGTGATTCCGCAGGAGTCTGTCACCTGCGGCTTTGCCGATGTGGCGGCGAGCAGTTGGTATTATAAGGCGGTCGCTTATTGCAGCAGCTTGGGGCTCGTCAGCGGCAAGACGGCGGAAAAGTTTGACCCGGCGGCCAATATCAGTACTGCCGAGAGCATCACATTGGCGGTGCAGGTCTACCGGATGTACCACGGCATCACGACACCCATCCCGGCCACAAGCACCGGCTCATGGTACACGCCGTATGAGACCCTGGCCCGGGCCTATGGCATTCTGCTCGGCTGGCGTGGAGGTCTCGAATCGGGCGGGCAATCTCGCGGCAGGAAAGCAGCGGCAGTATTCTACAATATGCTGCCTGAGGCAGAGCTGGCGGCCATCAACGAGATCAAGGACCTGCCGGATGTCGGCAAGAACAATCCTTATTACAAAGAAATTCTGGCCCTGTATAACGCCGGTGTCCTGGCGGGAACGGAGACGGTCTACGGAACCTTTGCGCCGACGCGTTCGATCGCCCGGTGCGAATTTGTCCAGCTGCTGCTGGCGCTGATCCTGCCATCGGGCGCGGCGAGCATACCTTCTCGGCGTATACCGGTATGGCGGCGTTCGATATGTCCCGCTACGATGTGACGAGCACATTTTCGGACGTGGCAAAGACGGACTGGTTCTACAACGCCGTGGCGGTGCAGCAGACCATCGGCCTGATCTCCGGCGTGGATGAGACGCATTTTGCCCCCAGGGAAGGTGACGCTGGCGCAGGCGCTGTCGATCGCTGTGCGGGCGTATCAGAAATACCACGGCGTGAAGGATAGCTATGAACCGGCGGGCGGGCAGGTCTGGTACGCGGGCTTTGCCCGGCTGGCCGTCCAGTACGGGATCGTTTCGTCGTCTTGGTCGAACTATGACCAGCCCCTGACCCGGGACCGGCTGGCGATGATCATCTACAATACGCTGCCGTCAAGGAGCTGACGGCCATCAACAGCATCGAGGCCATCCGGATATGGAGACGTCGGACCAGGGCTACAAAGAAATCTTGGCGCTGTACAATGCGGGCATCCTCTGCGGCAATGACAAGCTGGGCAACTTCGCACCGACGACAAATGTCACCCGGGCGGAATTTGCCGCGATGTTCACTCGTCTGACGGATGTTACCTCTCGAGGTAAAATTCACCCTGGAGACGACGTACGTCGGCGAGAAGATCATCTACGGCACCAGCGGTGCCGGGCAGGAGCTGGCAGCCTATCGCTATGGCAGCGGAAAGAACGTCATGGTTGTGGGCTTTGCAATCCATGGCTATGAGGACCACTTTGCCAAGGACGGGCAGGAGTTGGTCTTTACTGCCCAGTCGCTGCAGACGATCTTACAGAAGAATATGGATGTCATTACAAAGGGCGACTGGACGGTCTACGTCCTGCCCTGCATGAATCCGGACGGGCTTTATAACGGCTACACGAACAACGGTCCCGGCCGCTGCGACGACGTATTATACAGCCAGCGGTTCCCTCTCCAGCAGCCACGGCGTAGATATGAACCGCAGCTTCCCGGCAAACTTCGTCGTCCAGACCAGTGCCCGGAACTATACGGGACCGGCGGCGCTGTCCTGCAAAGGAATCCCGGGCGTTGGCGGCCTTTGTTCCGGAAGGTCAAGGGCACGGGGAAGAATGTCTGCATCGACACCCACGGCTGGACACAGCAGATCATCACCTCCACCGGGACGAGCGGCCTGCTTTTTACAAGACGTTCCACAGTGCCTTCGGCAGCAATACATACGCCAACTGCCGCGGCGGCGGGCTATTTCACGGCATATACCGCCTCCCTGGGCTATGACTCCTGCCTGTTTGAATTCCCCGGCGGCGTCTACAGCCACAACGCATTTTTGAGCAGCGGCTACAGCGCAAAATACATCTCCTGCATCATGACGCTGCTGAATAAATACTAAAATACAGCCCCATGGCAAACTGAAACGCCGTGGGGCTGTGCTTGTCCTGAAATAGAACACCCCAGCGGCCGGTTTCCCGGTCGCTGGGGTGTTTTTTTGGAAATTAGGCTTCGACTTCGATGCCGTTTTCCTTGAAGGCTTTCAGGAGCAGATCCATATCCGAGGGGATGGAGATCGGGTCGCCGCAGGCCTTGATGGCGTTGGCGACGTCCTTCAGGCCGTTGCCGGTGATGACGGAGACGACAGTGTCGTTCTCGCCCAGGACACCCTGGTCGCACAGCTTCTTCAGACCAGCTGCGCCGGTGACACCAGCGGGCTCGCCGAAGACGCCGCAGTTCATGCCGACCATCTTCTGGGCCGCCATGATCTCTTCGTCGGTGACATTGACGACGATACCGTTGGACTCCCGGATGGCAGCCAGAGCCTTATCCGCATTGCGGGGGCACGCCGACGGCGATGGAGTCAGCGATGGTGTTCTTCCATCGGGTACCATTCCTCGTTGTTGGCAATGGCGCGGTTGATGGGGTGGCAGCCTTCTGCCTGAGCAGAGATCAAACGCGGCAGCTTATCGATAAAGCCGATGGCGTACAGGTCCTTCAGGCCCTTCCAGACGCCAGCAATGGTGCAGCCGTCGCCGACGGAGATGGCCAGGTAGTCAGGCATCTGCCAATTCAACTGCTCGGCAATCTCCAGGGAGACCGTCTTCTTGCCTTCGGACAGGTAGGGGTTAATGGCCGCATTGCGGTTGTACCAGCCCCATTTGTCGATGGCGGCCTTGGAAGCTCAAACGTGTCCTCATAGCTGCCCTGCACGGAGATGACGGTCGCGCCGAACGTCATGAGCTGGGCGACCTTGCCCTTTGGGGGGCGCGGGAGGGAACGAAGATATACGTCTTGAGGCCAGCGGCAGCGGCGTTGCCAGCCAGAGAGGAGGCGGCGTTACCGGTGGAGGAGCAGGCGATGACCTTAGCACCGGCTTCCTGCGCCTTGGCGACGGCCATGGCGGAGGCGCGGTCCTTCAGGGAAGCAGTGGGGTTGATGCCGTCGTCCTTGACCCAGAGCTTTTTCAGGCCCAGGACCTTGGCCAGCCGGTCGGCTTCATACAGCGGGCTCCAGCCAACGCGCAGGGGAGTGTCCGGCGTATCCTCTTCCACGGGGAGCAGCTCGCGATAGCGCCACATGGAGTTGTTCTTCCGCTCGGCCATCATTTCCTTCGTCAGGTGGGCTTTGATGTAGTCGTAGTCGTAAATGATATCCAGAATGCCGCCGCATTCGCAGTTGGTCAGGTTGGGGACAGCGGGATATTCCTTGCCGCATTTGACGCAGCGGCCGCAGATCACATTTTTCATGAATCAAATTCTCCTTTATGACAGCTTGCGGGAAGGGGCAAGCCCCTCCCCGCAAGGATACGATACAAATTACAGGCTCTTCAGCAGGCCAGTCGCTTCGTTGAACTCGTTGATGACAACGTCGAGCTCCTTGGCCTGTGCGTGGACCGCGTCCCACGTGCCCTTGGTGTCGTACCACTGGGCGTTGAGGTCTTCCACATTCATCTGCTGCTGCTCAACCCAAGTGTAGTACTTCAGGTTATGAACACGCTTACGATCTGCATAAGTCAGCTCCATCATATTGTCGGTCTTGAGGTTCAGCATATGCAGGTTGTGATCCAAAGCAGCTTCGGTGGTGTTATAAGCGCCGTGGGCTTCGTTCAACTCTTCAATTCTGGACTTGTACATAACCGCAGAGTCAGTCAGGAACAGTGACGACGACGTCGTTCTCGGTCAGCTCATAGTACTTGGCAAACTTGATGCAGCAAAGAACGTTTGCGATGCCGGAAATGCCCATCCAGGTGAACTTTTCGATGGTCTCGTCGTCCAGACCCAGCTCGTTCTTGAGATACTTCTGACCATCAGCGGTGTTGAAGAGGCGGAGCAGTCTCTGGGAATCTTCGTCGTCAATATCAATGACCATGTCCGTGTTCTTAACATTGTGAACCCAAGGAACGTGCTTGTCGCCGATGCCTTCAATTCTATGGCCGCCGAAGCCATTGTCAAGGATGGTCGGGCACTGCAGAGCTTCGCCGACTGCCAGCTTCATGTTCGGATGGCGTTCCTTCAGCAGGTCGCCAGCGCTCATGGTGCCAGCGGAACCAGGAGGTGAAGCACGCGCCTGCCAGAACCTGGCCAGGCTTCTTCGCTGCATTGAAAACTTCGTCCAGTGCATAGCCAGTGACGTTGTAGTGCCACAGGGGTTGCCCATTTCTGCGAACTGGTTGAAGATCATCATGGAGGGATCCTGCTTCAGTTCCCAAGTCTTGTCGAAGATTTCCTTAACGTTGGATTCGCAGCCCGGGGTTGCAATGATCTGGCCGGCGATGGTCTTGAGCCAGTCGAAGCGCTCCTTGGACATATCCTGCGGCAGGATGGCGACGGAGTCGCAGGCGAGAAGCTTGAGTTGAAAGCGCCGCCACGGCAGTAGTTGCCGGTGGACGGCCACACGGCGTGATGATAGGTGGCGTCAAACTGGCCGGTCACAAGGCGCGGAGCCAGGCAGCCGAACGAAGCGCCGACCTTGTGGCAGCCCGTCGGGAACCACTTGCCGGACATGGCAAGGATGCGGCACGGCACGCCGGACAGGCTGGAGGGGATCTCGACATAGTTCGGAACCTTCTGATACAGACCGCCGCTCTCCTTGGCCTCGTTGTGCCAGGAAATGCGGAAGAGGTTCACGGGGTCAACGTCCCACAGACCGGTCTGTGCGAGCTTGTCCTTGATCTTTTCCGGAATCAGATCGGGATTCTGCATCTGGGCGATGGTCGGGATGATGATATGGTTTTCCTTGGCCTTCTCGATGTTGTGCTTCAGGCCTTCCTTGTTGATGCGAAGATCAATCATGGTTTTCTCCTCCTGTTTTTACATCAAGATATGAGTACAGCGTGTATTTGGATATACCAAAATGCTTTTGCAATTTTGTCGCCGGATTTCGTGATGAGCAGCGCACCGTTCTGGCTGAGGAAGCGGATGGCCTTGACTTTGTCTTCCTTCGTCATCAAGGCTACCGGCTTTGCCAACCAGCTCGACAGACTGCGCGATCAGGTCGTCCAGCAGATCGCTTACATTAAGCGTAATCCGTTCGGGTTCCTTTTGGGTGACGTCCTTCGGGAGATCAGCTCGTGGATCGAGTGCTCCATCATGGACAGTGCGGAAATGTCGAAATTGATACAGAAAATCGCGCCCACCTCACCGTTGTCGTCTCTAATATAAATAGAGGAGGACTTCAGCAGCTTTCCGTCGCGCGTACGCGTCAAATAGCAGAGGGTGATCGTTCAGGCCCGGATCAATCGTTTTACCCAACCGTTCCAGCACGACATGGGAGGGACCGTCGCTACCTTTCGCCCAGTGACATGACCATTCTCTATTGCAACAATGGAGTGCTCCATCGTGTCCGCTGAAAGACGGTGCACCACAACCTCACAGTCACTGCCAAATTGCGCGGCAACGCCCTTGGCCAGCTTCTGCAAAGCTTCAAAATCACGATCCTTCAGCATTTTGGACCTCCTTTTGTGCCAGACGAATCTCATGCACTATGTACATAATAGCACAGAAAGCGCAAGAATCAAGCTTTTTATAAAAAATTTTTAGGAAAAATAAAAATTTGTTTGACATCTGCAATTACTATGCTAAAATGAGGGTAGATCATGTGGCAAAGACATGAGGATAAAGTTGTAATTTTTTGACGGAGGTAGTTTCATGAACGTTAATTTTGATGCCATTAGAGCTGCCGCGGAAGGCTACAAGGACGATATGTCCAAGTTCCTGCGTGACATGATTGCAATCCCCAGCGAGAGCTGCGAAGAAGAGGGCGTTGTCAAGCGCATCGCTGCTGAGATGGAAAAGCTCGGCTATGACAAGGTCGAATTCGACAAGCTCGGCAACGTCATCGGCTGGATGGGCACCGGCGACAAGATCATTGCCATCGACTCTCACATCGACACCGTCGGCATCGGCAACATCAACAACTGGGAAAAGGGATCCCTATGAAGGCTACGAAACCGACACCATCATCTATGGCCGCGGCGGCTCCGACCAGGAAGGCGGCATGGCTTCCGCAACGTACGGCGGCAGATCATGAAGGACCTCGGCCTTATCCCCGAGGGCTACAAGATCATGGTCGTCGGCTCCGTGCAGGAGGAAGACTGCGACGGCATGTGCTGGCAGTCCATCGTCAACGAGTACTTTCAATGGCCCGGAAGACGCCAGAAATCAGATCGAATTCGTGATCTCCACGGAAACCCACCGGACGGCGGCATCTATCGCGGCCACCGCGGCAGAATGGAAATCCGCGTCGACATGCACGGCATTTCCTGCCACGGCTCCGCTGCCCGAACGCGCGGCGACAACGCGATCCACAAGATGGCGGAAGTGATTCTGAACGTCCGTGACCTCAACGAAAACGACGCAGGCGACGACAAGGAAGATCAAGGGCCTTGTCAAGATGCTCGACCCGAAGTACAACCCCGAGCATTGGGAAGACGCGCGCTTCCCGGCCGCGGCACCTGCACCACCAGTCCCAGATCTTCTACACCAGCCCCAGCCGCTGCGCTGTTGCTGACTCCTGCTCGATCTCCATCGACCGCCGCATGACCGCGGGCGAGACCTACAAGTCCTGCCTGAAGGAAATTCCGAAGACCTCCCCTGCCTGCAAGAAGTACGCGAAGGACGTCAAGGTTTCCATGTACATGTACGACCGTCCCGCATGGAACGGCCACGTCTATGAGACTGAGTGCTTCTTCCCGACCTGGATCAACAAGGAAGACTGCTGCCGCACGTGCAGGCTCTTGTCGACGCGCACCACGCGCTGTGGGGTGACAAGCGCCTAGGCTCCCGACGCGAAGGCCGCTTCGACCCGTGAAGGCCGGCCCCTCACCGACAAGTGGACCTTCTCCACGAACGGCGTTTCCATCCAGGGCCGCTACGGCAT
>VOFI01003362.1_pt1 | contig 18377 bp, 21 predicted proteins | sample 5384131 | NCBI WGS metagenome assembly VOFI01 (sample SAMN12384728, study PRJNA508395) | human gut metagenome | isolation source: healthy gut H | host: Homo sapiens
TTGAAGAAGTTATGCAGCCGCTCAGGAAGAGATGGCCTTCTTCATCCTGAAGGCCATCCTCTTCCTCTGGACGGTACGCATGGCTTTCTTCAATGCGTTCTGTCCACTCCTTTGCGTCTCAGTTCATCTTCCATGCTTCTCCTGCTTTTGCGCTCCATATAGGCCGACACATAATGCCTGGCATATGCAGCATCATCAATATAGCCAAAGGATTCCACATAAGCGAGGGCTTCCTCGATAACCGATGGCGGATACTTTCCCTGACGGAGCTTATCTTCCATCTGCTGCCTGGTATATTCTCTGGATTTCAGCAGATTCATGCAGCGCAGCTTTGCCCTCTTAGGCAGTACCGTCCCCATGATTTCCTCATATATATCCCGGGAAATTTCCCTGTTCTCAGCAATTCCATATTTATGAAGTTCGCCTTTGTATAATACAAAGGCGAATTCTCCATCAATACTGACTGCATATTTACTTTTATTAACTGCTTCTGTTTTCGTAATAACCATTCTGTCTTCTCTGCCCATCAGGCTTTATCCGGCTCTTTTGCAGGTGCCTTCACAGGCTCTTTTCCTTCTTTTGCAGCCTTTGCATCCGCCGCTTCCCTGGCGGCTGCCGCTTTTTTATCGGCAGCTTCCTCTTTTTTCTTTTTGTCCAGCTCGTACTGGGCACGTACCTTCTGTTCGATTTCATCGCAGACAGCAGGATTATCCTTCAGGAAGGTCTTCGCATTTTCCCTTCCCTGGCCGATCTTATTCCCTTCATAGGCAAACCAGGCGCCGCTCTTATTCACAATATTCAGATTAGTCGCCAAATCCAGGATATCACCCACTCTGGAAATTCCCTCACCGAACATAATGTCAAATTCCGCTTCCTTGAACGGGGGGGCAATCTTATTCTTAACCACCTTGACACGGGTACGGTTTCCCACCACTTCCCGCCCTGCTTCAGGGATTCAATTCTTCTTACATCCAGCCGGATGGTAGAATAGAATTTCAGCGCACGGCCGCCGGTAGTGGTTTCCGGATTGCCGAACATAATTCCCACTTTTTCACGCAGCTGATTGATAAAAATAACGGTACAGTTAGACTTGCTTATTACAGCAGTGAGCTTTCTGAGGGCCTGGGACATCAGTCTGGCCTGAAGGCCCACATGGCTGTCTCCCATATCCCCGTCAATTTCGGCCTTGGGCACCAATGCCGCCACGGAGTCCACTACCACAATGTCAATAGCGCCGGAACGCACCATCGTCTCTGTGATCTCCAGGGCCTGCTCTCCGTTGTCAGGCTGGGAAATATAGAGGTTGTCTATATCCACGCCGATGTTCTTGGCATAAACAGGATCCAGGGCATGCTCGGCATCGATAAATCCGGCAATTCCGCCCCTCTTCTGTACCTCCGCCACCATATGAAGGGCAAATCCGGTGGGCACCGTCTCGATATTCATATTTGGCCGGATCCCCCAGCTTCATCACAGCACCCTTTCCGAACTGTTTCTCAATCTGTGATAATGCGGCGTCAAGCGCTTTTAACTTTTCATCTTTTTCCATTGTCTTCTCCTTCTTATCCAGAACAGATGTTCTCTTTCCATATCATAAAACATTTGTTCGTATTTGTCAATTCCCAACTTTAGAATCAGTATATAAAATCCGGTGTCCGATAAAACTCCCTCATAGGCATCCCTCCCTTATTTTTATAATTGCTTTGAAATTATGGGCGAAACGCCTGATATGCAAAGCAGATGTTACAGACAAGGCCTCCCCTGATACGGAGCAGCCTTCAGCTAAGATATGCTTTTATGATTGTACCACAGCGGTGCGGCAAATGCCATAGGAAAGTATGTTTCTTCGGTAAAAATCCCGGAAAAACAGAACGGTCCCGGAAGGCTTCTCCGGAACCGTTCTGTCTGCCGCCCGGCCATCCCGTGAAGGGATACGCCAGACATTAAATTTTTTTCATATAACGTTCGTAATCCTTGATTGTCACAGTCACCCACCCGCTGCTGGAGCTGGTTGTATAATTAAATCCGATTTCCAGGCCTACGGGTGTATAGAAAATAATATTGGTATCGGAATCCGACAGGAAATCCTGGAGCTGTTCATCCGTCATCTCATCCACCGCCTGCGCCGTGCCGTTCTGGTAGGCATCCTGGTCGCGAAATGCCTTGGCAAGCTTGGGCGTATAGTCAATCATATTTCCGTTATCCATGAGCTCACCGCTCACCAGATCTATGTTTATACTGTACAGGGAAATGTAAGATTCCATATTCATGGCAAAGGATTCCCTGAGTACAATACTTATCTTTTCCTCATCCATATATGTTACATAGCCCTGGCTGGTGGAAGCATAATACAAATCTTCCTCCTGCTGTTCCCTGTAATATCCATAAAGATTGCTGTAATAGGTTGCCTCATATTTGATTTCCTCATTCAGCTCATCCATATGAGGAATATTTCCGCCCTTCAGCTGAGGATATCTTCCCTGGGTGGTCGCCCCGGTTTCATCATCCACATAGTCATATTCTTCCCATTCCACGCTGTAACTGAGATCATCCCGCACGGAATTGGCAAGGGTAACGTAATAATCATCTTCGGGGGTGGGGACATAGTCCTCCTCTTCCGGTTCGGATTCAGATCCGCCGTAACCGCCGTTGTTGTTGTTATAACCGCCGTTATCCTCGGGCACGCTCTCCGGCTCCGAATTTTCTGTGCTTCCGAAGACTCCTTTATAATTGGCGAGTCCGCCGCCGCTTTCTTTTACGGCTCCGCGCACAATCACATACACGAGCACAAGCACAATACAAAGAAGAATCGCAATGGCGGCAATAATGACGGCCGCAAGGGTTCTTCCGTTATTCCTCTTTTGGGGCCCGTTGGGATAAGCGCCGTAAGGACTGCCATAGGGAGGTACGCCTCCGGGAGGAACCTGCCCCTGATATCCGCCCTGCCCCGGTCCGTAGCCCTGGCCGTACTGACCGCCATAAGCTCCGTTCTGAGGGCCTCCCGGCATGCTGCCGGCATTGTTCTGCGCCCCATAGGGAGGTACGTTCTGACCGTACGGAGCATTCTGCGGGCTGCCGGGAGCTCCCTGTGCTCCATAAGAGGTATTCTGGCCTCCGTAAGTGTTCTGGGAACCATAAGGCATATTCTGTCCATAGGGAGTGTTCTGCGCTCCATAAGGGGCATTCTGTGCCCCATAAGGCGTCCCCTGTGATCCGCCGGACGTATTCTGCGCTCCGTATGAAGCGTTTGGGGAACCATAAGGGGCATTCTGCCCGCCGTAAGGAGCATTCTGAGAACCATAGGGGGCATTCTGAGCATCCGGGGAGGGCTGCTCATCCGGTGTATTCTGCCCTTCCCATGAAGACATATCCGGTGTATCCTCTGTTTCTGTCCCTGTGTTCGGTGTTTCTCCCGAAAGAAAGCCATCGCTCTCTTTATCCGGGTCTGACGGAGTATTCTCCGTATCGGTTGCTTTTTTTATTTCTGTCGTATCCACAGCTGATGCAAACGCCGTTTTTCATTAATGCTCCGCATTCCGGACAGAAACCGTATTCTTCATCCTCATACATAATATTTCCTCCATGCTCAGGCAACATTTATGCCAGAAGCTTTCTTTGCAAGGCCGGAATCAGACTTTTTTACCAAAAGTCTTCTGACTGTAGTATTCCAAAATACACTGCCTCATCATTGTTAAAGCGGCAGACACTGCCGTTTCTCTTATCTTGGCCCGGTTCCCGTTAAAATGGAATTCCTTGACCTGTGTGGTTCCGCATACATAGCATCCCATGTAAACCAGTCCCACCGGTTTCTCCTGGCTTCCTCCGTCAGGACCGGCAATCCCCGTTATGGAAAAGGTGACATCCGCCTTAGTGAGAAGCGCGGTGCCTCTGGCCATTTCCTTAGCCGTCTGCGGGCTGACGGCTCCGTATTTATCCAGGGTCCCCTTCTTCACTCCGGCAATTTTCCTTTTGCCTTATTGGAATAGGTAATATAACCGGATTTGAAAACTTCAGAAACCCCCGGTATGTTGATCAGCCTGGCCGCCAGCATCCCTCCCGTACAGGATTCAATCGTGGAAACCGTAAGCTCGTTCGCAAGAAGCAGATCCACAACCGCCCCTTCCAGGGTAACATCTTCCTCCGTGGTGTAAACAGCGCTTCCGAAACGGGATTTCAGTTCCTTTACCACAGGCTTCACTTTTTTCCTGGCTTCCTTTTCGTCAGCGGCGCGGGCCGTAACACGCAGATGGACTTCCCCGGTTTTGGCATAAGGGGCAACCGTGGGATTTTCCATACTTTCCAAATCCGTGATTTCACTTTCCACCTTGCTCTCACCCATTCCGCAGATTTTTACTGTTTTGGAATAAATGATACCAGGCTCCTCAGGGTTTTCCAGTCCGTTAAGGTAGGGAACGATACTGTTCTCAAACATGGGCTTTAATTCATTGGGAGGGCCGGGAAGCAGGATGATCCGCTTTTCCCCTTCCGTCAGGATGATGCCGGGAGCCGTACCGTTATCATTATCCACCACAATGGCTCCTTCCGGTACTAAAGCCTGTTTTTTATTATTTTCCGTCATTTCCAGACCGCGTTCCTTAAAAAAGGATTCTATCCGCTCCAGGGAATGGCCGTCCATTTTCAATTCTCTGTTCCATACCCCTGCTGCGGTCTCCTTGGTCAAATCGTCCTGTGTAGGCCCAAGGCCTCCGGTGAGAATCAGGATATCCGACCGTTCCAACGCCGTACGCATCACTCCCGCCAGCCTTTCCCGATTATCTCCCACAACGGTCTGATAATAACACGACAGGCCCAGCCCCGCACATTTTTCTGCCAGGAACGCCGCATTGGTATTGACTATGTTCCCCAGCAAAAGCTCTGTTCCAACTGAAATTAATTCAACTACCATACCGAACCTCTTTTCTTTACTTCTGATCAGCCAGGCAATCCTTGTTCTTAATCAGATAGTCTGCCAGTGAAACCACCGTAAGTATTAATGCAGCCCACATCACAATGGAAGTTACCAGGGAGAGTGCCGGAATATCGGCGATCATCAGCACAATCATTACCATCTGGAAGGTGGTTTTGAATTTGCCCCAGTAACCGGCTGCAATTACAACCCCTTTATCCGATGCAACAAGCCGGAAACCGCTTATAATAAACTCCCTGCTCACAATAATAATTACAATCCATGCGGGGATCTTTCCCATTTCAACCAGACAGATCAGCGCCGCACAGACAAGCAGCTTATCCGCCAGGGGATCCATAAATTTCCCGAAGGTCGTAACCAGATTATATTTTCTGGCGATCTTTCCATCCAGCAGATCGGTCAGGCTGGCAACTACAAACAGTGCAAGGGCGATCCACTTTGCCGCGCCTCCGCCTATGGGAACAAGCATAAAAACCACAAAGGGAATTATCATTATCATTCTTAATATCGTCAGCTTATTCGGTAAATTCATCTTCCAGCTCTCCTATCAAATCATATTCATAAGATCCGGTAATACGCACATTCACAAAATCACCGGTCATCAGGTCCCTTGAAGTATTGATAAACAAAAGGCCATCCACATTCGGCGCATCCTTATAGGTTCTCGCCACATAGGCATTCTCCCCGTCCACCTTGCCCTCAACCATGGCAGGAAGGCACCTGCCCTTCATGTTCTCCGCCTTTTCAAAAGCGATTTCCTGCTGAAGCTCCATCAGTTCCGCCTGGCGCTCCTCTTTTATCTCCTGGGGCACCTGGTTTTCCATCTGCGCGGCAGCCGTTCCTTCTTCCTGGGAATAGGTGAATACACCCAGCCTGTCAAATTCCAGTTCATCCACGAAATTATATAATTCCTCATGATCCTCCTGGCATTCTCCGGGGAACCCGCTGATAAGCGTGGTACGAAGACAGATATCCGGGATTTCCTCCCGCAGCCTTCCGATGCGCTCACGCAGCTCTGCCTGGTTGGTGCGTCTTCCCATCTGCCGCAGAATCCGATCCGACGCATGCTGGATGGGCATATCCAGGTAATGGCAGATTTTCGGTTCTGTTTTTATGGTTTCAATCAAATCATCCGTAATTTCTTCCGGATAACAGTACAGAAGCCGGATCCACTCAATCCCGGGTATCCTGCAAAGCTCGCGCAGCAGCCGGGGCAGTGACTTTTCACCATAAAGGTCTTTTCCGTAAACCGTAGTTTCCTGAGCAACCAGAATCAGCTCTTTCACGCCGCCTTCCGCCAGTTCTGAGGCTTCCTTAACCAGAACGTCCATGGGAACGCTCCTGAAGCTTCCCCAGTACCTTGGGAATGATGCAGTAGGTACAGCGCTTGTCACAGCCCTCGGCGATTTTCAGGTAAGCGAAATGGCCGCCTGTGGTCACACTGCGGTGTTTCCCGTAAACCAGCGCCGCATCCGGATCCGTAATGTGGTTATTGCTTTTTCCACCGCACACCTCTTCAATAGCTGCCACAACGCTGTCAATCGCCATGGTTCCCAGGATTTCATCCACCTCCGGGATTTCCGTCTGTATTTCTTCTTTATAACGCTGTGCAAGACAGCCGGCTACAATCAGCGCCTTCAGCTGCCCGCTTTTTTTCAATTCCGCCATCTCCAGGATGGTATTAATGCTTTCTTCCTTGGCGTCTCCGATAAAACAGCAGGTATTTACCACTGCCGCCTCGGCTTCCGATTCATCATCCGTAAAGGTATGCCCGCTTTCAGCCAGCATTCCCAGCATCATCTCGGTGTCCACAAGATTCTTATCGCAGCCCAGGGAAATAAATAAAATCTTCATATTTTTTTACGAAAAAAGAGAAACGCACACGGCAATTTCTCTTCTCCCTTCCCCATTTCACTCTTCTGTTTCTTCATCCCCGAGAATCTTAATCTTGCCTTCATTCAGTTCTTCCACCGCAACAGATAAAGGCTTCATGCCTGTTTTCATATTTACCAGCGGCTCATCGCCTCCGATGATCTGCCTTGCTCTCTTAGAAGTGGCCATAACGATGGAATAACGGCTGTTTACAATATTGGTTTCACCGGGCTCCACATCGCTGTTCACTACTTTCATTAAATCGGTATAAGAGGGATGTAACATGTTTCATTCTCCTTTCACTAATGCGTCCAGTTCGGAACGCATGCCAGCTATCAATTCTTTATTTCGCTGCGGGCTCCTGCGTGCGGCATTTATGATGCTGTGCATCTCCTTCACACATTCGTCCAATTTATCATTGATTATGATATACTCATAATTTTCAATGCCTTCCGCTTCTTCTGCCGCACGGCTGATGCGCTGACAGATGACTTCGTCACTTTCGGTACCCCTGCCCTCAAGCCTTCTGCGCAGTTCCTTCGCGCTGGGAGGCATGATAAACAAAAGAAGGGCATCCGGGAATTTTTCTTTCACCTTAAGGGCTCCCTGGATTTCAATTTCCAGAATGACATCCTGTCCCTTGTCCAGACAGGACTCCACATATTCCCTGGGCGTTCCATAATAATTGCCGCAGTAGCAGGCATACTCAATCAGACCATCCTCTGCAATCGTCTGTTCAAAGGCTTCCTTTTCCACAAAAAAATAGGACTTGCCTTCTTCTTCTCCCGCCCTGGGCTTTCTTGTAGTCATTGATACCGACAGCGCATAATTATCATAGGTACTTATCAGTTCCTTCATCAAAGTTCCTTTGCCCGCCCCGGAAAAACCGGATACGACAATCAGGATTCCCCTATGCTTCATCATTATCCTCCCGTTCGGCCTGTGCGCGGTTTGCAATGGTTTCCGGCAAAAGTGCGGAAAGCACCAGCTGTCCGTTTTCCATCACCAGCACTGCCTTTGTCTTTCGTCCCTGTGTTGCGTCCACGGCCGTCCCCGCCTCTCTGGCAGTCTGCACCATTCTCTTAATGGGTGCGGAATCCGGGCTGACCACCGCGATAATTTTAGCGGTATTTACAATATTGCCAAATCCAACATGGATAAACTGACTCATATTCGCTCCCATTTGCTGTTATTCAATATTCTGGATTTGCTCCCTGACTTTTTCAATATCGGTTTTCAGCTCTATAGCCCTGTTGGAGGTCTCCAGATCGTTGGCCTTGGAAAGGATCGTATTGGCCTCCCTGTTCATTTCCTGGGCAATGAAATCCAGCTTCCTGCCGATGCTTCCCCCTGTTTTCAGGGCTTCCCTAGTGGTTTCAATATGGCTCCGCAAACGGACCAGTTCTTCATCCACGCATACTTTATCGGCAAAGATGGTCACCTCCATAAGCAGGCGGTTCTCATCCACCTGGGTATCCTCCAGAAGCTCCTTAACCTTATCACGCAGTGTCTGTCTGTATTCGGCAATAATCTGAGGTGATCTTTCCTCAATGAATGCCACGCTTTCCAGCATGCCGTCCAGCTTGCATATCAGATCCTCTTTCAGGTTATCCCCTTCGGCAAGTCTTGTCTGTACGAGTCCTTCGGCGGCTCCGCGGAGCGCTTTTTCCAGGCTCTTCCAGATCCCTTCCTCATCAATGGTCTGCTCCTCCATGGAGAAAACCTCAGGGAACCTGGATAATGAGGAAACACGTATATCATTGTCCAGAGAAAATTCTGCGGCCATCTGTTTCAGATATTCCATATATTCAGCGGCAATATCTTTGTTGTACTTAATTGTTACATTATTTTCAGTAAAGTCTTCATAAGAAATAAATACATCTACTTTACCGCGCTGGATATATTCCTTCAGAAGGCTTCGTATCGACGCCTCAAAAAAATTCAGCTTCTTGGGCATCTTAATACTCACATCCAGGTACCTGTGGTTTACAGATTTCATTTCCACAGTGAATTTACGCTCGGCCTCGCTGATCTCACATCTGCCGAAGCCAGTCATGCTTTTTATCATCAGTATTCCTCCAGAAGATACATTCCCATAATTCATTTTATTATAAATCACCTTCCGAAAGTAGTCAAGGATTTCATTTTTTGCCGTTTACCGCCCGTTTTCTTAACAAAAACAGCTTCGGAAGCAGTAAAAACGGCGCCATCGCCAAACTTTACAAAATCTCTGCCATAATTGACAATTCCCCATCTATATACTTCCCGGGGAAAAAGTTATACTGACAGCATCATAATAAATCAACATTATCAATAAAGAAAGAAAGGTACATAACAATGAATACGAAAAACATCACAGTCACCGACAAACCTCTCTTAAATACGAACCTGGATACCAATTTTTTAAAGCTGGTGGCTATCATCAGTATGTTCATCGACCATGTGGGAGCTGCCTTCTTTCCGGAATACCCTGTTTTCCGCTGGCTCGGCCGTCTGGCTTTCCCCATCTTCTGTTACTGCATGACCGTAGGAATGCTCTATACCAGTAATATCCGCAGATATCTGGGACGCCTGGGCCTGTTTGCCGTCATTTCCCAGCCTTTCTGGATACTGGCATTCAACCCGCAGGATATCCTGGGCAACCTGACCAACTGGAATATCTTCTTTACATTATTTATAAGCCTTCTGGCCGTATGGGGTTTTAAAGAAAAAAAATGGTGGCTTTTCATCCTTGCCTTCCTGGTTATATCTCTGTGGAATTTTGATTATTCCAGCACAGGCATCCTTCTCATGCTGGTTTTCTATCTCTGCAGGAAAAAACCTTCCCTCGGAGCCGTCCTGTATGTACTGCTCTATCTTCCGGCCTTTTTTACGGCATCGCCGGGAGATCCTCTGAATCTGACTATCGGAAATTACGGCATCGGCTTTGAAGCAGGAGCCCTCCTTGCCCTTCCCCTGATTTTCCTGCATACCAATACTTCCCTGCGTATCCCCAAATGGTTCTTTTACGCTTTCTACCCGGCCCACCTGGCCCTGATCGCCCTGGTACGTTTCCTTCTTGGTTTTTGAGAATCCCTGCTATATCAGCTTTTCCAACAAGGGCTCAGATGTTATCTGCGGACAGCATCTGAGCCCTTGTTCTCTTTTCCTTCTTCTGCTATACTTAATATCATGATATTTATTTTACCGCACAGATAAGCACAGCCGGCGTCTCATCCTATTCGGCTGTGTTTTCCCGCAGAAAGGACTTACTAATGGCATTTGACGGCATAACCATTGCAAATATACGAAAAGAACTGGATGACACCCTGACCGGAGGACGGATATTCAAAATTGCGCAGCCGGAACCGGATGAACTGCTGCTTACTATAAAAAATAACGGAGCGCAGCACAGGCTCACCCTTTCCGCTTCCGCATCCCTCCCCCTCATTTATCTTACGGGGAAAAATAAGACCAGTCCGATGACTGCCCCCAATTTCTGTATGCTGCTCCGAAAGCACATCCAGAACGGCAAGATCATCAGCATCACCCAGCCCGGCATGGAGCGTATTCTCAATTTTGAGATCGAGCATCTTGACGAGATGGGCGACTTATGCAGAAAGCTGCTCATTGTGGAACTGATGGGCAAACACAGCAACATTATCTTCAGCAGCACTTCAGGCGTGATCATCGACAGCATCAAGCATATTTCCGGTCTGGTGAGCTCGGTGCGCGAGGTGCTCCCCGGCAAGGAATACTTTATTCCCCATACCCAGGACAAGGAAAACCCGCTTTCCGTTACCAGAGAGCAATTTATGGAACGAGTATTTGCAGGGAATATGCCTTGTTTCAAGGCTCTTTACACCAGCTTCACGGGTCTGTCTCCTGCTATTGCCCATGAGATCTGCTATCGGGCAGGAGGTAATGCGGATCTCTCCAACGCCGCCCTGGATGAGGACGGACGGGAACGGCTTTACCGCTCTTTTCAGGAGATGATGGAGGATGTACGCACCGGCAGCTTCTCCCCCTGCATTGTATATGAAAATAACGCACCTGCAGAATATGCGGCGGTATGTCTCACTTCTTATCCAGAAAATGCAAGAAAGGATTACACATCCATTTCCCTGCTTCTGGAGGACTATTATGCGGAAAAGAACACCATTACACGCATCCGCCAGCGTTCCTCGGATCTGCGCCGTATTGTTTCCACCGCTCTGGAGCGGAACGTAAAGAAATATGATCTGCAGCTGAAACAGATGAAGGATACGGAAAAAAGGGATAAGTACCGGGTTTACGGAGAATTATTGAACACCTATGGTTATGATGTGACGCCCGGTTCCCGCTCTATGACAGCACTGAATTATTATACGAACGAAGAAATTACGATACCTTTGGATCCCACTCTCACACCGGGAGAAAATGCAAAAAAATATTTTGACAAATATAATAAGCTGAAGCGGACCTATGAGGCTTTATCCCAGCTCACCCTGGAAACAAAAGCGGAAATCGAGCATCTGGAATCCATCAGCAACTCTCTGGATATCGCATTGAAGGAGGAGGATCTGGTGCAGATTAAGGAAGAGCTGATAGAAAGCGGTTATATCCGCAGAAAAGGCGGCTCGAAAAAAGTAAAAATTACAAGCCGGCCGTTCCACTATCTCAGCAGCGACGGCTACGACATTTATGTAGGCAAGAATAACTTTCAGAATGATGAGCTCACCTTTAAATTTGCTGTCGGAAATGACTGGTGGTTCCATGCGAAGGGGATTCCGGGTTCCCACGTAGTGGTAAAATCCCGCGGAGAGGAGCTGCCTGACAGTACTTTCGAGGATGCGGCGCGGCTGGCCGCCCACTATTCCAAGGGACGCGGCCAGGAAAAGGTGGAAATTGATTATACGGAGAAGAAAAATGTGAAAAAGCCCGGCGGCGGGAAACCCGGCTTTGTCGTATATTATACCAATTACTCCATGATGATCGACTCCGATATCACTGCATTAGAGCAAATAGAATAAAAGGAAGGTTTTTTTGATGGAACAAATTTGCAGAGCCTTACAACCGGATGAAATCACTTCTGTCTATGAAGTCTGGGGGAGTTCCCATTTCCCGGAGGATGAACTAAAACCGCTCTCTTCAATAAAGGCATTGTTAGAGCAAAAACAGTATTCCGGCTATGGTCTGTTCTCGCAGGAAAGCGAAACTGAAGACGAGGAAGGGGAATCGCTTCTCGGGTATGCCTTTCTTCTGCATGACAAAAGACAAAAAGAGAATGCTTCTTGATTATTATGCCTTTCTGGAGGAGCACAGGAATAAAGGATACGGCAGTATTTTTCTGCAGAATATGAGGGTCATGGAGGATTTCCCCGGCTGCTATCTGGAGTGTGAGGATCCGGATACAGCCGATTCCCCGGAGGAATATACACTGCGTAAAAGAAGAATTGGTTTCTACCAGAGAAACGGCGCTTATCTCTCCCGGGTAAGGGCCCGTTTGTTTGGCGTGACCTATCGGATGCTCTGGCTGCCTCCTGCAAGCGGTTTTTCATGTACGGCAGGCAGGACCTCCGGCCTTAATACGGATATGGATGAATCCCTGGAAGCACAGGAATTCTTTTTACAGGATCTTACAGACTTCTACCTGTCCGTTTTTCCTCATCCAGTATTTAAACAAAATATGAAGATCTGGCTCGCGGAAGCCTGATACCAAAAAAGTCACTGTATGGCGGGGTGCCGTACAATGACTTTTTTAGTAAATCTAAGGACAGCCTGTAAATCAAGGCATCCGTTGTTTATCCTGCGTTTAAACTTAAAGTGTTCCGGAAGTAAACAGTCCCTTTACATGGTCAATCTCTTCCTGTGTAGCCTTCTGGGCCGGCACATAATAAGATTTATCCCTTGCAATCTGGTAAAGCTGCTCCTGGGACTGCTCGCAGGCTGCACGTATCTGCTTCAGAGCACTTTTCAGCTCTTTGTTTTCTGTCTGGGGGATCATTTCCCCGAATCTTACCAGTTCTCCGTTAATACTTGCCAGAGTATCTGATACCATTGTTTTTTCCTGCATCATGGTTATTCTCCTCCTTACTGCAAAAATTTCATCAACTGCTGCTTGTTTTCCATTGCGGATTTTGCGCCCTGCTCAAAAAACTGCTTTACCTTAGCGTCTTCTGCACAGGAAGCATATTCCTTCAATTTGCAGTGAGAAGTGTCATAACCGCCAATAAGATGGCGCAGGTTCTGAAGATCGAGTTCCGATAAATTTGCCATGTCCATACCTCCATTCATTTACATCTGCCTTAGTATTATGCGCATTCGTGAATGGAAATATACCGGCAGGTTTTTACATTCCCAACTCCTCATAAGGGATGGTCACTTCTGTATAACCTGCGGCGTAAGGAGCGATTTCATAAGGCGTGGTATAAAATATGACACCCTCATCTGTTAAATAATAATATTCGATAAAATTATTTTTTGCATTCAGTGTTTCGGCGGCATCTTCAAAAAAGCCGCCTTCCGTATCATTCTCAACCACTTCCAGGAATTTATCCCGTACCATCGTATTTAATTCATCGTTGGAAAGATTGATAAGGCTGGCTAATGTCAGCTCTTTCCCTGTTTCCTTATCAAAAATATGATTATTTCTTCCCGGCATACCATGTGTTCCGCCTTCATAGGTATAGGATTCATGGTATACAGATATCAAATTGCCGTGAGAAACGACTCCTCCCACTGTGAAATCTTCCTCGCTCGGAGGCATAGTAAAGGCTTCTGTCTCACCCTCAGCCGCAGTCTGGGAATTTTCTTCCTCCGTACGGTACTGCATGGCATAGCTTACGATAGAATCCGGATCATTTTCATAGTTTTCCATCATATCGGAAACCCATTCTTCATAAAAATCATTTATTTTTTTCTCGCCGTCAGAGTCCCCTTCAAAAACAGGATACTCCAGCTTTACAGTGCATGCCAGCTGTCCCTTTTCCGTAGACCAGGTTTTCTCCTCCTTTTCCAGATGGTATGTGTATTCGCCGGCCTGCAGGCTTCCCTTTTCACCGGAAGTCTGTGTCTCTTCTGTCGCTGCCTCCGTGGTTTCCTGATTGGTTTCTGCGGGAGCCGATGTCTCCTGGACCGTACTGCTTTCTGTCTGTACAGCAGTTCCTGTGTTCCCGTCTGCTGACTTTCCATTACAGCCCGTAAGCAGTAAAGCGGCTGTCAATGTCAGGCACATAAATTTTTTCATAATATTTCTTTCCTCTCTTTGTTTTTTATTTAATTTTATCCTTCCCAATGAGAAGGGTTTTAAACGTATAAAAACCATCCGGTGCCGGTTTTCCGACCGTCCCGGATGGTTCCCCCCTTATTTCCCCATAAATAATTTATTTCTGCATTTACAGCAAATCAGCCGATAAGCCAGTCATACATTTCCTGGTATTTTCTTGCAGATACCTGCCATGAAAAATCAGCCGCCATTCCTCTGTCAATTATCTTATTCCATTCTCTTTTCTTATCATAAAAGATCTTTTCCGCATACCGGACAGCTCCCAGCATTTCATGCGCATTATAATTCATAAAGCTGAAACCGGTGCCTGTGCTTTCAAACTCGTTATATGGCTCCACCGTATCCTTAAGCCCGCCTGTCTCCCTTACAATAGGAACTGTACCATAACGGAGTGCGATTAACTGGCTGAGCCCACAGGGTTCAAAAAGGGAAGGCATCAGAAAGGCGTCACAGGAAGCATATACTCTGTGTGATACAGCTTCTGAATAATAGATCTGGGCGGATACCTTTCCGGGATATTTCCAGGCAAAATGACGGAACATGTTTTCATACTGCTCTTCACCGGTGCCCAGCACCATGAGCTGGATATTATCCTGACACAATTCATCCATAACATAGGCAACCAGGTCAAAGCCCTTCTGATCGGTCAGACGGGATACGACACCGATGACCAATGCCTTATCATCCTGATTCAATCCGAAATCAGCCTGAAGCGCACGCTTGTTTTTTATTTTTTCTTTGCGGAAATTAACCGAGTTAAACGGATGAGTGATGTATTTATCCGTTTCCGGATTATATTCATCATAATCAATGCCGTTTACAATTCCTCTCAAATCACCGCTCCGCGCACGAAGCAGGCCGTCCAGCGCCTCTCCGTAGAAAGGGGTCTTTATCTCATCCGCATAGGTTTCGCTCACGGTCGTAACCGCATCCGCATATACAATGCCGCCCTTTAACAGATTGGCATCCTTATAGGCCTCCAGCTTATCCGGAGTGAAGAAAGACATGGGAAGCCCGGTGATATCCTGTACCTCCTTGATGCTCCATTTCCCCTGGAATTTCAGGTTATGGATAGTCATGGCCGTTTTAATGCCCCTGTAGAAATCGCTGCCCTGGAAGCGTTCATGCAGATAAACGGGAACCAGGCCGGTCTGCCAGTCGTGGCAGTGGATTAGGTCAGGCCGGAAATCAATTACCGGAAGAATGGACAAAGCCGCTTTGGAAAAAAATGCAAATTTCTCAATTTCAAATAAGGTGTTATCGCTGTAAGGCTTGAAACCGTTAAAATAATATTCATTGTCTATGAAATAATATGTTACACCATCGTATTCAGCCTCTAAAATCCCCACATATTGATTCTGCCAATGGAAGTCCATGTAAAAATGGGTTTTGTAATTCAGTCTGTCCTTCATTTCCTGGGACATACATACATATTTGGGCAAGATAACACGCACGTCATAATATTTCTTATCAATACATTTGGGCAGCGAGCCTACTACATCCGCCAAACCGCCTGTTTTTATGAACGGTACGCCTTCTGAGGCCACAAATAAAATTTTCTTCATACTGAATCCTCCCGTAATGGCTTAAAGTTATTTGGGGTTATTATACATCATTACGGCGTTTATTAAAAGGTCAAATTTTATATTGAAGTCTTATTTTGTCCGCAATCAGGGCAATAAATTCGGAATTCGTAGGCTTTCCTTTTCCTGTATTTATAGTATACCCAAAGAGAGAATCCAGTGTTTCCATCTTTCCCCTGCTCCACGCAACCTCTATAGCATGTCTGATCGCACGCTCCACACGGCTGGGCGTAGTCTGGTATTTCTTTGCAATTGTGGGATACAGGATTTTGGTGATAGAATTGAGCATTTCAATGTCTTCCACTGACATCATGATGGCTTCGCGCAGGTATTGGTAGCCTTTGATATGTGCGGGAACGCCAATCTCATGAATCATATCCGTCACGTCTTTTTCCAGGTTGTGGGCGGCGGCAGGCTTTACAGCCGTTTCTTCTTCCTTCGCCATTTCAGACAGGGATGAGGCGCCGGATGCCGGCACGGTAATCATTATCTGGAATTCTTTATTCGTTTTCATCAGATCCGTGAGGATCTGTACCACTCTTTCGTTGTCTTTGCCTGCGCTCATGCGTAACTGTTCCATATATATCCTCCATTCCAACAGAAATCTTTTTCTTTCTGTCTCTTCCTGCATTAATTATATAAGAATGACAATTTATGGCAACCTTCTTTCGTCGCAAAAAAGGCGGTGTATCGTGTTTTTTCGGAAATAATCGCGCTTTAGGAGAGCGAAATGTGGCGAATCATGGGGAAAGATGGCGACAGTTAGCACGGAACTGCAGAAAACAGATGGGATTGAGATAAATCAGAGGGTAAAAAAACCGACAGAATCATCGGCAGAAGCCGCAGCAGCCAGGAAATACTGCATTTTCCTGGCTGAGGTGCTTTGCTTATTGCAGGAGCATATTTTCGATAAAAATTCCGAATCCTCTGGTAGGATCCTGAACCAAGACATGGGTGACTGCCCCGATAATTTTACCGTCCTGCAAAATAGGACTGCCGCTCATTCCCTGCACGATTCCTCCGGTTGTTTCGAGCAGTTCACGATCCGTGACCTGCAATTCGATTCCCCGGTTGATATTGTCATGATCCAGGTGAATGGCTGTAATTTTGATATCATAAAGCTTTGGTTCTCCGCCTACGCTGCACAGAATCTGGGCGGGTCCCGTTTCAACCTCCTGCTTAAGGCCGATGGGCATAGCCTGTGAGGTGATGTGGGCCGCAGCGGAATCATTCAGTTCTCCAAAAATTCCTTCTACGGTATTGGCCTCAATTGTTCCCATCTTATTGCTTTCTTTGTAGTCTATGACGCCGGTGAGTTCACCGGGCGTTCCATTCTCTCCCTTGGTTATGGACACAATTTCGGTCTGGTAAAGGCTTCCGTTTCTAAGATTCATCAGTGTGGCGGTATCCATATCATTAATTCCATGGCCCAGCGCGCCGAAGGAATTGTTTTCGTCTATATAGGTGAGGGTGCCTACTCCCCTGTGCATTATCCCGGATCCATATACCAAGCTTATACTGTCCGTCCTGGTTTTCCTCCGGTTTTACTTTCAGATCAAATTCCTGATCCTCCCGGAGAATGGTGAGCACCATCTCTTCTCCGTTGCTTTCCTCGATCTGCCTCATAAAGGCAGCTTTTCCTTCCACTTCCTTACCGTCCGCTTTCAGGATATAATCGCCTTCCTTCAGCAGATGTCCCACAGGTTCCTTCAGCTGACCGTCAACGCCGGTAAAATCCCCTGTGGCAATCACCAGTATCCCTTCGGTCTTCACATATATACCAATGGGAACACCCGCCGGAATCAGTGTTTTATCATTGATAACCTGCACATTGACGGATTTGAATGGTATCAGGCCGAAAAGCTTCAAATCCATGGTGTACGTATCAATATCTTCCGCATATAAGGTAAGTGAATCTCCCAGATCGACGGAAAGGCTTTTGGGTTCCTTTTTTTCTGCCACAGAGCTCATACCTGTTACCGGTATTGCTTCATCCCCGTCTGCAGTATCTGAGGGCGCCTTATATAATTTGCCGGAAACAGGTACGTTCAGATCCAAATCCTGCCTGACACCAGCCCGGATATGGATGGCCCGGGGTATTTTTTCCCAAATAAGGAAAAGCCAGCATATGATTAACGCTGTCATAGAACAAATCAGCAAAACATATAAAAATAAGCGGTACTTTTTTCTTTTTTCCAAAATTTCACATCCTTCCTGCTGCTTATTCTGCTGATAGCAGGCGCAGCTGCTTCGGGTCTTTTGAACCCTTTCAGCAAAGAAAAGGACATACATTCAACATGTACGTCCTTTCTAGTATGTGACAAATGGTTAAAGATAATTTAGTATTGTTTTGTATTTGCTGCCATTTCTTTCAATTCTCTCGCGTTCGCCAGCGAGTTCTCCGTTATCGTATCGCTCCCGAGCATCCTTGCAAGCTCGTTTAAAATATCAGTTCCCCCGATTTCCATAATAGCCGTGCTGGTGGAATCTTCCATGGATTTTTTTTCTATAATAAAATGATTATCCGCCATGGCAGCTATCTGCGGCAGGTGGGTAATACAGATTACCTGACGGCTCTTTCCCAGTACGGCAAGCTTCCTGGACACCTTCCATGCTGTCTTGCCGCTTATTCCGGTATCAATTTCGTCAAAAATAAAGGTATCCTTATCCTCCTGCCCCGCGGTGATTGTTTTCAGGGCAAGCATGATACGGGAAAGCTCACCGCCGCTGGCGACATTGGCCAGAGGCC
>VOFI01001744.1_pt1 | contig 18350 bp, 30 predicted proteins | sample 5384131 | NCBI WGS metagenome assembly VOFI01 (sample SAMN12384728, study PRJNA508395) | human gut metagenome | isolation source: healthy gut H | host: Homo sapiens
GAATACCAGCAAGCTCGGCAGCGATTATCTTAAGGGCTTTGCAGGCAGCGTTTATGACGGCAAAGCTGGACGCTTCTGCCCACAGAAGATGCGGCGCAGCTCTCCTCCCTGCTGGAAGGAGAACGGGTCCAAGTGCTGCCCGGCAGGCTTCATGAGCTTCTGGGGGCTACAGCAGCTCCCGGTTACGCCGAGTACAGCCTTTCCGTACAGAATGTGGGGGCAAATCCCCGCTGCGTCTATCTCCCTTACGGCCTGCTGCCCGGGGAAGCTCCCGATCCGGAATTCAAAGACGTGGACGACGCTTCACAAAGGCGGGAATTCTGTTTTCGGACTCAAGGAATACCAGGTGCAGGCTATGACGGAAGAGGCTCCGGATTCCTTCTATTCCCGCTTTTTCCTTTCCGTCCCGGAGCCGCCCTTCATGAGTCCCATCCTGAGCTGATACCGGACACGACGGGGGTGGAGGGTTCGGAACTGGAATCCCTGGTTCCCTTCCTCCCCCTTGCTGGAACTGCTTTCCGGGCCTGTCTCAGAATTCTCTCAGACGCTTCAGAGTATACTGATTTTGTTTACAGCCGGTATACCCAGCTGCCCGTGGAACTCTATCCGGTGCTGCGGAGCTATCTGGAAAGAGCACGGCCTGCTGCCGGAATATTTTGAATCCACTCCAGGAGCTGGCCTCCGCCATCATCGGACAGGTTCAATCGGAGTGCGCCTATACGCTTACCCCGGGCAGGCCGCCTGCCGGAAGCGGATTTCGTAGAATACTTCCTCTTCGAAAACAAAGAGGGCTACTGTGTGCATTTTTGCCACGACAGTCACCGTCCTGCTGCGGGCCGCCGGGCGTGCCAGCGCGTTATGCGGAGGGCTATGTCATTCCTCCAGGCTATACCCAGGAGGCTGGATTGATATTCGGACTCAATGCATGCCTGGACGGAACTTTATCTGACAGGCGCGGGCTGGGTGCCCATAGAGGCCACACCGGGCCAAAACTTTTCCCTCCACGAATCACAGCCGGAGCTTTCTGCCGTCTCTCTCCCAGTCCCTCCAGAAATCAGCATGCCCTCTTCTTCGGAAGAATCCTCCCCCTCTCAGCCTGCTTCCTCCGCCCCTTCCGCAACCTCCGCTCCGGATCCGGCAGATCCGGAAGAGGGAATCGTCTACCGGGCCGGAACAACGCTGAGCCATCTGCCCTTGCAAAACAGGCAGCAGCGGCACTGCTTCTCTTCCTGGGAATTCTTTCGGTTCCCTTTGTATTGTTCCTCCTGCTGTTTCTTCAGCGGAAAATCCGTCTTTTCTATCCGCAGAAAGCGCTGTTCCCTGCGCGACAGAAACCGGGCCGCTCTGCATCGGTACGCCCATATCAAAAATTGATTCTCTATGGGAACAACAAGTTTCTGACCCATGTTTCCGGTCTTTCCGAGGAGCTGGAAGAATTGGTGATGAAAGCCCGCTTCAGTCAGCACATGCTCACGTCAGAGGAGCTGGGTGCTATCGCGGATTTTTACGAAAAACAGTTGGAAAATCTGTTGGAGGAAAGGTTGTTTCCGCCGCTGTGCCTCTATTGCAAATATATCCTTGTACTGTTTTGATCCGGAATTTTCATTTGTGGGGCAGAAAAGTCTATTGAAAAAAGGGGAGCTGCGAAAAACAACTGCAGCTCCCCTTCTTTTAATATGCCAACACTTCATATCCGGTTTCCGTAACCAACACCTGAATTTCGCCATTGCGCAGAGGGCAGTCCGTCCCCGGTGGTCACCGCCGTCCTCCTCGTCGATGAGAATATCATCACGCCCCATGTTGACCATGGGTTCTATGGTAAAAACCATACCGGGCGCCAACAGCATCCCAGTGCTGCGTTTCGACACATAGCTGACCCACGGTTCCTCGTGAAACTCCAGCCCAATCCCATGCCCGCCGATTTCCCTGACTATGGTATACCCATTTTCTTCCCTGGCAATATCGTGAGTCGCCTGGCCTACATCCCCCAAACGCCCCCAGGTTTTACCTGGCTCAGCCCGCCTGCAGTCACTTTTTGTGCTGTTTCCCACAAGCCGCCTCTTCTCTTTGCCGACCTGTCCGACACAGAACATGCGGGAGGAGTCTGAAAAGTACCCGTGATAGACAGTGGAGACATCCACATTGACAATATCCCCCTCCTGCAAAACGACGTTGGGAGAGGGGGATGCCGTAACACACCTGCTCATTGACGGAGGTGCAGACGCTCTTTGGAAAGCCCTGGTAATGGGCGTGGCGGGAACCGCGCCCCGGCTTACCGTCTGTTCATACACCCACTCATCGATCTGTTCTGTGGAAACACCGGGGCCAATCCGTCCTGCGACAAAGTCTAGCACGGCAATATTGACGCTCGCGCTCTCCCGGATTCCCGCGACCTGCCGGGGATTTTTAAGGATTTCCTGGGCGGCACCAAAACCCCTTTCCGCCTGTATTCCTCCAGCCTGCTGTCAAATTCGCTGTGGCATTTTCTTATATTTCCGGCCGCTTCCGCACCAGCACAAATCATTCCTGCCCAATCTTTCCATGAAAGAACGCCCCTTTCTGGCTCCTATTTCAAATATTCGGTGTACTCCATTTCCCCTTCCCTGCAAAAATCCGCCAGGGCGCGCCTTTTCCAACCCGGCCGCCCCTGCGGCGGTTTCTGCGGTTCTTATTCCACCTTTAACCGGTAATACTGCCAGAAATGCAGCTTCTGCACAGCCTCTGCGTACTCGGCCGGCAAACTTGTAAACAGTTCGCCGTCTCCTGTAAGACCCGTGCCGTCATGCAGCACAGGCAGTTTTCTGCGCAGCTCGTTGAGATAGGAAAAGAAAGGATCCTTTGCCCGCGGCCGGTCAAATTCAAGCACCAGCGCTCCCAAGTAATTGGCACTGATCAGACCGTTTTCCGGCAGCTGTATCTCTTCCCTTGCATTTGGAAAACTCCAGTTCTCTGGCAGCGGCCTCATTGGCCCAAAAGCACAAAGGCGTCTCATAGGTAAGCAAGATCCTCCGCCTTGTCCACAGCGCCTACCGGAATTCCCAGCTCCCTGTAACAGAGATAGTCGTCGCCCAGCAACGGCAGGTGGTCTCAAAAACGCCAGCAGCACAGGTTCCTCGGCAGCTGAAAAATACCCGTCAGGTTGCCCAGCATGGCGTCCGCATCCCTGGCCCCCTCCGCGTAAACAGAAAAGAATGGTTTTAGCACTGTCAGGACAGGGGCACCTCGGTCTCTACCGAAGGGATTGTAAAAAGCCTTTGTACTTGTCGGCTGTATAAGACATATGATTTTGAATGGTCACCGTGTAGTTAAAATAGTTCTCGCCGGCCTCTACAGCCTCTTCGAATTTGCTTCATCACCTGGAATACCGCATCGTCCGTCACCCAGCCACCCTTGCGTTCAGCCTCCTCGAAGCTTTCGGAAAAACAACAGCTCCCTGTGCGCCGAAATACCGGTATACATTCTGGCGGTTATAAAACCAGTCCTGGCCGGGATGGATAATTCGGTATGATAGCCCCCTCCTTATCGAAAACCCGAAGATGCTTGTCAATATCCCGGTTCAGTACGCGAAACGCCGAAGTTCCCCAGGGCTAAGCAGGTTCGTCTGCATACCGGTAATCACATCGAATTCCGTATTGGCGGTGCCCGCCCCGTAGTTCGGCACTACAATATGGCCGGAAATACAGTTTTCCCCTGTTTTGATCCGGTTGAAATTTTTCAGCGGCTCTTCTCCTGGCGGATAGATAAAATTCTCATTGTTGGTGACGTCACAAAGGCCTCGTTCATCACCATAATTACATTGACTTTCTTGCCCTCCTGCTCCACCGGCTGCGTCTGCTCGATGTAAGCCTCTGCCTTTGATGTTGTAAGTTTTCTGGCTTAACAACAAGATAAGTGTTAAAATTGTAGCAGAAACAATAGGGAAACCCCAGCTCCTCATGGACGCTTTGTAATATGATACCGGCTTTTTACCTGAAAAATTGTAGAGTTCGGGAACTTTACACAAAATTGACACAGGCTGCCAGCACGATAGCACAGGCAGCCGCAAAAACTCGCAGGAGCCCCCTTGCCCATCTCTCCTTCAGCGGAATCCTGCAGCCAAACAGTACCCCCAGCGCCACCATCAGCGCCACAAACCCCAAAAAGCACCGCCACCGAGGACAGGCTGATGCTCATATCGTAGCTCTGTACGGCGTTGGCCCGCTTCCTTAATCAGAGCGAAATCCTTAGGACTAAAGGCTCATCCGCTTCTCGATCATTGTGCGGTTGAAGCCAAGGGAGAGCACCCCACACCCCGCCCATCAGAGCAGCTGAGAAAAAGGGTTGTTCAGAAGAAGAGGCCGATGAGAACCAGCAGCCAAACCGGCAGAAAATTCAGCCAGAAAAGCAGAGGCTGACGGGGAGAAACCTGAGAGCAGTCCCAAAAAGGAGCAGGGCTGAATATAAAAGCGTCACCGCAGTGGCAAGCGCGCTTAACGGCACGGTAAGTAAAAGGCACCAAACAAGAGACAGGCGCCTTAGCGGCAGCTTGTGGATCATAGACACACTTCTTTACTAAAATTTAACTGAGCATCTCCGTTATGATACATCGCCTCTTTTAGAAAGTCAACCGCCGCACCCTCCGTATCTTATCTGCCGAATCTGACAAAAAAGCGGCCTCCGCAAATTGCGGAAGCCGCTTCTGACACACTTTATAAGGTTACCTCCGTCTTTCCCTCCGCATGTTCCTCATGCCATTTCATTAGTTCCTCCCTGGCCTCCGTCCAGTCGAGATGGGCGTATTCCTGCGCCTCCGGATCGGTTTTTAAACCACTCCATGAAATCCTCAAACATCTCCATGGACCAGCGGGAATCGATCTGCGCCGTAGTGTATTTTTTCTCGGACAGACGCCGGAAACCAAATACATCCTTGATATGGGATTTTTTCGGCATGCACCACAACCTTCTCAGCCAAATGGGCGGCACGAAAATAACGCCGGAAATAGTGCCCAGCACCACGTCGCCCGGCAGGCAGATGGCCTTGCCGATACGTGCGGGAACGTTGAATCCCGTCATGGTCACGTTGGCGATGGCAGTGGGGTCTACGCCGCGGTAGTACACCTGAATATTGGGGATTTCACAATCTGCTCGTTGTCGCGGATACCGCCCCAAATTACTGCGCCGCCCCGTTTGGTACGGGCCGCGATGGCCGTGGAAAGGTTCCCGCCCACGTAGGTGCCCTCATAAACCTTGTCAAACAAGTCGACCACTACCACGTCGTCCTCCACAAGGCTGTCAATCACCCACTGGTTGAAAAAAGCCTTTTCTGCCCTCTTCCTTCTGACCGTATTCCAACAACGCCTGGTTCAGGTCAGGGCGCATATGGGCACCATCACGCTGGTCACAGCGCGGCCCACCAGTTTAGCCTTTTCATGGGTACACTTCAGGTCGCCCTCAAACTGGAATTTATAACCCTCCGACCACAGCGGGCCCCAGGCCTCTTTCCAGCGTGATATTCCGCATCCGCCGCAGAATGTCGTCCGGCACCTTCGGCCTGCCATCTGAAAGCGCTCCCCCCTTCCAAAGCGGTGTGATTTGCAGAATGTCCTCCGGCGGTTGTCAAATTTCATTTGTCGTTCCTCCCTTTCCAGGAACAGGCTTCTCCTGTTCCTATCGTTTCATTCAGTCTCCGGCGCCCCCGAATCAAGCCGGACCGACAATGCACGGGCTGGATGGAATCATTGCTTGCCCCAGGGGCTTCCGTTCGCTATCAGTATAGCCCTCCCGTCCCAGTTTGTCAAGCTTCCTCAGGCAGAAGCGCAATATAATATTAGAAAAAGTATAGATTTCCTCTTGCAAAACCAACTGGTATGGGGTATATTGATGCAAGGAAAACCGTGGTTCGCACGGCAATAAATTCGGAGGAGTTTTGACAATGGAAAACCAATATGAAGCGGCCCTGAACAGGGTCAACACCTGCTCCTGCCCCAGCGATCTCAAGATTACAGACATCCGCTTTACAAATATTGTGGGAGCGCCGATGGACTGTACGCTCATGAAAATCTATACCAACCAGGGCCTGGTCGGCCTGGGCGAAGTCGGGACGGCGCCAGCCGCACTTACGCTTCTCTGCTGAAAAGCCGGCTGCTGGGGGAAAATCCCTGCAATGTGGACAAACCGTTCCGGCGCATCAAACAGTTCGGCGGCGTATCCAGGCAGGCAGGCGGCGTGTGCGGCGTTGAAGTTGCCCTGTGGGATTTGGCGGGCAAGGCCTACGGGGTCCCCGTCTATCAGCTGTTGGGCGGCAAATTCCCGCGACAGTATCCGCATCTATTGCGATACCGACGTCAACGGCAAGCACACCGGCAGGGATATGGGCGCAGCGCTCAAAAGCGTATGGAAATGGGCTTTACTTTTTTGAAGATGGATTGGGCCTCGGCGTCCTCCACGGCGAGGCGGGCGCGGTCAATGCGCCTCTGGGGTATTTGAGGAGACAGAAGAGCTGCACCGGAAAGCACGGGAGGCGGAGACTCCTGAAGAACGCCGCTACTGGCGGAACCGCTGCTACGACCGGCAGAATATCGCCCATCCTTTCACCTGTGTCCACATTACGGAAAAGGGCTTCGACCTCCTGGAAAACTACGTGCGCGAGGTCCGTGAGGTAATCAGGTTATGAAATCCCCCCTGGCCATCGACCATTTCGGCCATATCGGCGTGGAGGACTGCATCAAGCTGTGCCGCCGTATCGAGAAATACAATATCGCCTGGGCGGAGGATATGATCCCCTGGCAGCTGACAAACCAGTATGTACGCCTGTCTCACAGCACCACCGTGCCCATCTGCACCGGCGAGGACATTTTCCTGAAGGAAGGATTCCTGCCCCTGTTCCAGGCAGGAGGCGTATCGGTGATTCATCCCGACCTGCTTTCCAGCGGCGGCATCCTGGAGAACAAAAAAATCGGCGACCTGGCTCAGGAATATGGCGTTGCCATGGCGGTACATATGGCGGAAACCCCTGTCACCGCCTATGCGGCGGCCCATTCTCTGGCAGCCACGGAAAACTTCCTGGTTTGCGAGAACCACTCGGTGGACGTGCCCTGGTGGGATGATATCACCATCGGCACGCCGAAAAAGATCGTCCAGAACGGATTCATTCAGGTGCCCGACAAGCCTGGCCTGGGAATCGACGACTTGAATGACGAGGTGCTCCGCGAGCATCTGAACCCCGCGTTCCCCGAACTTTGGGCTTCCACCGAAGAGTGGGACAACGAGCATTCCAACGATATGCTTTGGAGCTGATCAAAAACAAGGAGAAACCGTACAGTCCCCGGAAAGGAGAGACTGTACGGTTTCTATGTTTGTTTGTAAAAAAGCAGGCACGCCGCTCAAAACAGCCCGTATCCCATACCTCTACTCCTCTTCTTTTTTCTGATTTTGATAGCGCAGGTAATCCAAACAATCTATTTTACTCTGGCACTGGTGCAGCTCCTCCAAAAGCTGCCTCCTGTGATTTTCTCCAAAATCCTTTTTTTTTTCACCCTTGCTGTCGCCGCAGCCGTAGCAGTCCAAATACCTTTTGATGATATCCGAACCGCACCCGGAATCCTTCAAATTCTGAACCAGCTCTTCCCAATTTTGAGATTTCGACCCCATATGGCTGCTTCCTCCTCTCGTGCCTTTGATTCTGTATTCCCATAGGTATCTTCCTTTCCACATTGCCGGTAAAGATTAAATTACGGCGGCAGGGGCTGAAAGCTCTGTAAAATAGAAGGAAGGGCAATGTTTGCCACGCCGTCGGTTCCTGAAACGCCAGTCGGCCAGAAACCATCCCATGACGTTTTTCAGCCGGACAAGTTCCCCCGTCAAGCTCTTCCTTCTGTTCTCCCGACAAGATTGTATCCACTCACACCTGAAATAGCAAATGCTTATTTTTAATGGAAAGGCATGCTTGACTTGCATATCTTTGGCCGTTATACTGGAAAAAAACGACTTCTTTGCGGCTTTTCTTCTTTCAATTACCGACAATCCGGCTTTGATAAAACTGCAAGTCCTCGTGACAATCGAAAAAGGAGCGTCAGGATCATGGAACTTCGGGTACTGCAATATTTTTTGGCCATTGCACGAGAGGAAAATATTTCACGGGCGGCGGAATCCCTGCACCTCTCCCAGCCCACTCTGTCCCGGCAGTTAAAAGATATGGAGGAAGAGCTGGGCAAACAGCTGGTGATCCGGGGCAGCCACAGCGTCACACTGACGGAGGAAGCGCTTGATCCTTCGCAAACGCGCAGAAGAAATTGTAGAATTGGTGCGGAAGGCCGAAAACGAGATTGCCCTGGCGGACAAAGACGTGGCGGGGGATATCTGCTTCGGCGTGGCGGAAACCGACGGCATCCGGCTTCTCGCAAAGGTAATCGATACCATGCGCCGGGAGCACCCACGGGTGCAGTACCATTTTTCCAGCGGCAACGCAGAGTTCGTTCGGGAACAGCTGGATAAGGGCCTGGTGGACTTTGGCCTGATCTATGGGGAAGCGGACAAAACAAAATATCACACCCTTAAGGTGCCTATCCTGGATAGATGGGGCGTTCTCATGCGGAAAGATGCACCGTTGGCTGTAAAGAGACCATTTCGCCACGGGATTTGGTCGGACTTCCCCTGATTGTTTCACAGCAAAGCAATGGAAACGACCCTCTTTCCGAGTGGTTCGGTGAGGATTGGGAGGGACTCTCCATCATCGCCACCTATAATTTTGGCTATGAACGCCTCCATTTTGGCCAGCGAAGGCGTAGGGTACGCGTTGTGCTTTGACAAGCTCATCAACGTTACCGGAGAAAGCAACCTGTGTTTCCGGCCGTTATCTCCTGCTGTGGAATCCAAAGCGGGGATTATCTGGAAAAAATATCAGAATCTCCCAAAAGCGCCAAGAAAATTTCTGAATTGCTCAAAAAAAGCCTAGCTTAATTTTTGCCCGCCAAGATAGCTATGTCTCTGTATTTTCCCACTTCCAGCAAAACAAGGGGCCGCTGCATTTTGCAGCGGCCCCTCAGTCTGTCGATAAACGTAAAAGCCAACGCCTTCTGGAGGGAGGGAAGGGTGTAGACAGAACCAAGGTTCTGCGGGAACCGTCAGGTTCCTCTCCCGCGTTGGATTCAGAAACAAGTTTGCACAGGGAGAGGCTTTCTGAGAAAAACCCTTTCTTTCCTCAAACTTGTTCAGCTTGGCGAAATGCCCCTTTTTCGTTGAGGGGCCGCTGCAAAATGCAGCGGCCCCCAATGACTCTTTTTTTTACCTTCACTGTCCTGCGTCTCAAGGATTCAAAACTTCCAGCAATGCGGAATCCTTGACAAACAGCGGAATCTGGTCGATGGGCGCGTCGACGGTAATCGTCTGGCCGCCCTCATATTCCTTACCGGTCCAAACCTCTGTCCAGCTTTTACCCCGGGGGGAGATACACCCTGCGCTCCTGCTGCTCCTGCATAGAGAATGGGCGCCACCAGGATATCCGCCCCATAGAGATACTGGTCTTCAACCTCCCATGCCTTTTTTGTCCTCCGGGAACCCGTAGAACAGGGGCCTGATGACTGGGCTTCCCTTTTCATGGGCCTCCCGCATAAGCCGCTCCGTATAGGGACGCATCCGCTCGCGCAGGAACATATATTTTTTGCAGATCTCATAGGCTTCATCCCCATAGGACCAGACCTCGTTGTCCGCGCCGGAGGCGCAGCGGCCGCCGCGTACATCGCTCATGGGCGCCTTTTATGGGGTTCCCTGTCGCCATGCAGGCGCATGACCGGGCAAAAAGCGCCGTATTCAAACCAGCGCACCAGCACCTCCCCGGAACGCGGGGTCTGAAGGGTTTCCACCGTGGAAGCCTCCGATATCGGTTGTCCACCAGGGAATACCGGCTATGCCCATATTGAGCCCCTGCGGCGAACTGGTTACGCAGGCTCTCAAAGCTGGAATGAATGTCGCCGGACCAACCAGGGCCCCATATTTCTGCGAACCTGCTCCAGGCACAGCGCAGCAGATTTATCAATGTTCTGCTGACCCTCTGCCTCCATACCCTCGTAGAAGCGTCTGGGCATAGCATCTGGGGTAGATATTTCCGATCTGTACATTGGGTCCAAGGTGATAGCGGTAGTGGTCGAAATCGTAGAAGCTGTATTCCGGCTCTGCCTCGTCCAGCCAGAAAACTTTGATCCCCCTTATCATAATAATTCTGTTTCACCTTGTTCCACATAGCTCCGGGCTTCCGGATTTGTAGCGTCGAAATGCAGGGTATCGGTAAAAGCAGCGCAGTCCTACAGGGAAGCCCCCGCTCCGTGTTGATCAGATAGCCGTTTTCCTTCATCTCTTTGAAATTCTCGCTCTCATAGGCCACGGTGGGCCAAATGGACACCATCAGCTCAATGCCCATCTCCTTAAGCTCCCTGACCATGGCGTCCGATCCGGCCAATACCGGATCAAACTTCCATTCACCTTCATAAGGCCAGTGGAAGAAATCCACCACAATCACTGAGATGGGAAGACCGCGTTTCTTCTCTTCCCGCGCAATGTTCAGCAGCTCGTCCTGGGTCTGATAACGCAGCTTGCACTGCCAGAAGCCCATGCCATATTCCGGCATCATAGGCACGGTTCCAGTGACGGAAGCATAGCTCTCTTCAATCTCAGCAGGCGTATCCCCGGCGGTAATCCAGTAATCCAGGACTTTGTGGACTGCGCCCGCCAGGTGGTCACGTTTTTGCCGAACGTCACGCGGCCGACCGCCGGATTGTGCCATAGGAAGCCATAGCCCTTGGAGGAAAGCAAAAAAGGGCACACTCGCCTGAGAGTTCCGCTGTGCAAGCTCCAGTTCACAGCCTTTCAGATCCAGATAGGCTGCTGGTACTGGCCCATACCATACAGTTTTCCCCGGGATCGGATTCAAAATGGGCGGCAAGGGTATAATCCCCGCCAAGAATCGGCTTGAACTCTCTGGCATCCACATCCAAAGCGCTGCATTTCGAGAAGTGATATCTCTCCGGTTGCGGAAGTACTCCCTCCAGGAGAAGCTCCCTTCTGATTGACAAAACTCAGCGCGCCCGCCCGGGAAACCTTCGCGGTGAGCTTGCCGTTACGGATATAACCGCCCTCCGGGCCAGCCTCTATCTCAGCCGCAAATTCCCCTTGTTTTCCAAAGCCCAAGCCTCTTCCGGCATTTGGCTCTGCTTACAGGCCCTCACCCGCAGGGCGTCTCTTCCCCAGGGCTCAATCCAAACAATCTCGTTATTGCAGCGGATGGTTAGCATCCCCTGCTCCGCCTTGATGATGGACACGTAAATTCCTCCCTTTTATTTTCTGGAGCCATAACTCCGATTTCTTATGACTTCATCATAGCACACTGTACAGAAAATTGCATTTCCTTTCCGGAAACATGTTGGAATCGTTCTCCAGAAAGTCAGTTTTGTTGTATTTCTTACCAAATTACCGTACCGCGTATCTGCCCTTCTCTTTCAACAACACACCTGATTACCAGCCTCTACCCTATAATGAAAACGAAACAGCCCGTGCAGACAGAGAACTTCTGCCAGCACGGTTGTTATCATCTGAGGGGAATCAGCCCTCTTTTTTCTCGTGCACCACGACCGGCGGGGGGATTGCCATAGGTGACATTGGGAAGTTGATGGGCGCGGCCCACTTCACCGCATTTGTGATCACCTTCTGGATCTCCGGCTGATGGTAGATCGGGAATACCTCATGGCCGGGACGGAAGTAGAACACTTTCCCCTTCCCTCTGTGATAGCAGCAGCCGCTTCGGAACACTTCCCCTCCCTCAAACCAGCTGATGAACACCAGCTCGTCGGGCTGCGGGATGTTGAACCGCTCTCCGTACATCTCCTCGTGCGGGATGATGATCTTCTCATCTAACCTCTCCACGATCGGATGGCTCGGATCGATCACCCACAGGATCTCCTTCTCTCCGTCCTCTCTCTCCATTTTAGGTACCCGGAATTGGTTCCGCACACCTTCCTGAAGATCTTCGATGCATGACCTGAATGCAGCACGATCAGACCCATTCCGTCCTGGATTCTCTGGTGCACCCGGTCCACTATCTCATCCTGTACCTGGTCACGTATCCGGCTCCAGGTCCTGTCCATCCCCGCTTCGTGGTCCGTGGGCCATATGCCCCCACCAGATCAGCACGTCCGTGTTGTCCAGCACTTCCTGCGTCAGACCGTGCTCCGGCTCCTTTAAGGTCGCCGTCTTTACCTCCATCCCCGCTTCCCTCAAAAAGTCCGCGATGCACCCGTGTATCCCCTTCGGGTACACCTCAGCGATCTCCGGAAACTGTACCTCATGCAGGTATTCGTTCCACACTGTTACTCTGATTGCCATTCTCTTTCGCACCAAGTCCGGGGCATGGCTGCCCAGATCGCCCAGAGCGCCGGAACCGGTCAGGTTCCTTCTGGAAACGCCAGCGAAGCGGCGTCTCAAAGAAGGGCAGGCCCCAAGCCTGGTAATACTGCATATCCACATGGTAGACTTTCCGATCATCCGCGGTCGATCAGGTCCTTGGCGTAACGCGCTGAGGCCTTAAACCGGTAGGAGAAGCAAACCATGCTCTTTACACCTTTTTCCTTTGTCACCTTTGCCAGGTGATCCGCCTCTTCTGAAGTGAGGGTAAGGGGCTTTTCCACAGCGTAGGGGCTTGCCGGCCTCGGCAGCGGCCAGAGCCACCTCATAGTGCACGTTATTGGGAGTAGAAATATCCACAGCGTCCACGTCTGGGCAATTGATCAGGTCGTGATAATCGGTAAAACAGTGGGCTTCATCGATACCATAAGTCTCACGGGCATAGCGCAGAGCGTCGGATCAATATCGCAGACCGCCACTAACTGCAGGTCCGGGCTTTTTTCAATTCCGGGAAGGTGAACGCCGCGAGAAATTCCGCCGATGCCTACGCTTCCCACTCTGATCACTGACATAATAAACTCCTCCTGTAAGTAAAATTACACAGGGCTGTTTCTGCCCTGTCCGGCTTTCAGATGACCGGAAGACTCGTCCGGACAATCTGAAGCAGGTTTCTGAAATGTTTTCAGTATATCACTTCCATTGTGGGACAAGGAATGGAGAATATTGTCTCTTTCACAATTTCGACCTGCCCACTGCCGCTGCTTCACTATCTTCAAAAGTCCTGCTTCCAAGCTGCCGCCCTCGCGCACAAACAGTGGAATCACAGAAAGAGGCGCTTCGCAGGTTACAGTCTGACCGCCGTCATAGGTAATTCCAGTTGCACCTCAGTCCAGCGGGTTGCCTGCCGGCAGACAACTTCTCTGGCTTGTCTGTCCCGCGTGCGTGATGGGCGACACCAGGATATCCGGCCCGAACAGGAACTGATCCTTAACCTCCCAGGCGGCTTCTTATCCCCAGGATAATCGGTAAACAGCGGACGCATGGGAGGAATACCTTCCTCATGACATTTTTGCATCTGCTCCTTTATATAGGGACGGATACGCTCCCGAAGGAACAAGTACTTGAAAGGATTTCATAGGCTTCCTCGCCGTAACTCCAAACCTCGTTGTCCGCACCGGACGGCGCACCGCCGTAACCCATTCCTTCCAGGGCATCCCGGAGTTAACCCTAGCCCCGTGAAGCCGGAACACCGGGCAGAACACCCCGTACTGGAACCAGCGCACCAACAGCTCTCCGGAAGGCCGGGTCGTTGGGATCGCCGAAATCAAAGCCGCCGATGTCGGTGGTCCACCAGGGAATGCCCGCCACCGCCATGTGCAACCCGGCCACAATCTGCCGCCGCATGCTGTGGAAGCTGGAGACGATATCGCCGGACCACACCAGGGTGGCCAGCCGCTGGCTGCCGGCCCAGGCGCACCGTTCCAGGTTGATGATGTCGGTTTCGCCCGGCGGCCTTAAGCCCGTCATATACGGTTTTTCATAGTAATAGGGATAGACGTTGGCCACCTCAAGGCGGAGCCCATGTGGTAGCGGAAGTTGTCGAAATGATAGGGAATGGTTTCCGGCTCCGCAGCGTCCAGCCAGAAGTGCTTGATGCCCCGGTCGTAATAGTGCTTTTTGATCTTTGTCCCAGACAAACTCCCTGGCGCCGGGGTGGGTGGCATCGTAGAACACCTCATAGCCGCCGCACTCCAGTGGGTGCGGTTGCCCCGGTCGGTGTGGATCAGGTAACCCTTTTCCAGCATTTCCGGGTAATTGGGGCTCTTGGGGTCCACCGTGGGCCACACAGACACCATCAGCTTAATGCCCATCTCCTCCAGCTCCTTCACCATGGCTACCGGATCCGGCCAATACTCCTCATCAAAGTCCCACACGCCCTGGTTGGGCCAGTGGAAGAAGTCGATGATGATGACGGAGATGCGGCAGCTTTCGACGCTTGTACTCCCGGGCCACGCTCAGCAGCTCCTCCTGGGTGCGGTACCGCATTTTACACTGCCAGAAGCCCATGGCAAAGTCAGGCATCATGGAGGGCATACCGGTGGCCACGGCATATTGGTGCATAATCTGTCTGGGGGTTTTCCCCGGCAGTCACCAATAATCGACCTGCGGCGCGGATTCAGCCTTCCCATTCGGTGCGGTTGGTGCCGAAGGAAGCAGTGCCCACAGCTGGGCTGTTCCAGAAGAAGCCGTAGTTCTTATCGGAAAGTACAAAAGGAACGCTCACCTGGAATTGCGGTGGGCAAGTTCCAGAACTGACCCTTTTTCAGGTTAAAGGTTTCCTGCTGGTATTGCCCCATGCCATAGAGCTTCTCCTCCGGGTCAGACTCAAAACGAACCGTCAGGATTGCACGGTCCGGACCGCGCATAGGCAGAAATTCACGCCCGGAAAGCATCATGGGGCTGAAATTCGTCCCTTTGACGCTGCGGTTACGCACAAATTCCTGCAAAAGCACCTTACCGTCTCTGTCGGTGATGGTGATGCGCCCGTTTTTCTGCACTCTGGCACAGATCGATCCGTTCTCCATAAATGCAGCAGGCTCTCCTTCCCATTCCCCCACCTCTGCTTTTTGCCTGTGTCTCTTTCCGGGGCAGCAGCGCCTCAGGCCATGGACTCATCGATGGGGCGCAGCTTGGGCACGCACCCTTTAGGCTGTTCTCCCCCAGGGTTCCAGCCACATCGATTCGCCGTCGTATTCATAGATAATCCTTTGATCTTCTACACGCAGCACTTGTGACACCTCGCATTTTCCTATAATATTGTCCGGATAACCACTAAATACCCCGCCTGACGAACCGGCGATGGTTTTTATCAAAAACACCGCCGCAGTGTCAAAAAAATCCTAAAATCCAGGGACAGCCCCTAGCCGTTTTCCTGTTGTTCCCAGCGGGCACAGCGCCCCGCACATTTACGGCGCTCACCACATTCCGGAAGTTTGGTGGTATCCACAGTTTACGCATTTCGCAGATGCCGCCCTCCTGAAAATCCTGTAAAGCTCCGCAGCGCATGTTTTCTGCCGCTTCAGGGTCCAATCCTTTCAGTACATACCAGATCCACCCGCTTGCCGTGGCCCAATAGGCCCTGTTTTTGGTACTCTCCGGGAGCCACATAGATCAGCAGCTTTTCCCAGGGTTCCCCATCCGGCAGGTGGCAACCTGTCCATGATAGAGATAGCGGTCCCGATGTGTTTGCAAGCCAGTCTTCCAGGCCTTTTTCACCTGTTCCTCCACAGGGGAACCCGATATAGAGCAGATAGGCCGCACCCCACACGTCCAACTGGCGGCAGTCCTGCCGTCCGCTGCAAAGAACAGTCCGCTCTTCATCATAAAGACGGACAATTTCCCGCTCGATGCGTTCAGCACGTAAATCGTATTCTCCTGCTCGATCCTTTAAGTCTCCAAACCCGCGGCAGAGCTCGGCAAGTTGGCGGCAGGCCCTCCAATAGAGCAAGGATTCAAAGAACAGCCGGCCGGTCTTGCAGACAGTGTCGGTAAAGCCATAGGGGGAATGAGGACGGGTGGGATCGTTCCACAAAAGCCCTTCCCCGCTCAAGGGAATACAGTCCATCCCTCTGTCCAACGCTTCAGCCCAGCGGAAAAATTTCCGCTTTCCCCTCACCAGAGGCTTCCACCTCCGGAAGCCGCAGATAGCTGTACACGGCAAACACCAGGAAGGGGTATTGTCCAAGTTTGCCTCCCCTACCGGCGCGCCTTTTGCCCCCGCTGCGTAGACCGGTTCACCGCTGGATTCCACCCGGTCCGGGAACCAACCGTCCTCCCTTTGACCTGTCAGAACAAATTCGATGCAGGCCTCCAGCGCTTTCGCGCCCATCAGATCTCCGCAGTATTCCGCCATATAGCCGAGATCCCTCACCCAGAGGGCATCGTAATTTCCCCACGCCGTCCGGGGTAAAGAGTACTGTGCCGTCCGACGCAGTCTTTTGCAGCCTTCCAGCAGTTCTCGGGAAAGCTCAGTCAGCTGTTTGAGTTCTTCACTCATATAGGAACCTCTCTTTCCTGTGGGAAGCGGCCGGCAACTGTCATGCCCGCGGGAAGGCCCGCCTTTTCTTCCCAAATAAATTTTCTTCACCGGATAGAAGAGAACGCGTTTTTCCGGTCAAGGTTTCCCCGCAGTCTGAAAAACAGGTCCGAAAAACGGTAACCATTTTTCGGACCTGCCCTGCGTGTTCCAGCCCGTTCATGTCCCGGCCGGAACCGGAGGAGAAGCGCTGAAAAACTCAGCCTTTCACACCGCTGAACGCAATGCCTTCCACAAAATATTTCTGTGCGCACAGATACGCGACCAGGATTGGGATCACGGAGAGCACTGATCCCGCCATCACCAGGTTCCACTGCGTGGTATACACACCCTTGAAATACGCAATTCCCAAGGTCATCGTGTATTTTTCCGGAGTGGTGAGGTAAATCAACGGTCCCATGTAATCGTTCCAGGTATTCATCAGGGTAAATACGCCCAGCGTCAGCATGGCGGGAACGATCAGCGGCAGCATAATGCGCCAATAGGTGGTGAAGGGGTTGCACCGTCTATCTCCGCGGCCTCCTCCAGCTCTTTCGGCAGGGACATGAAGAACTGCCGGAGCAGGAACACCGAAGGCCGAGAAGAACGCCGGCAAGATCAGGGCACGATGTGGTTATCCACAAGGCCAACCTTTCGCGAACATCAGGTAAGTGAGGAATCATGGTGACCTGTCCGGGTACCATCAGCGTGGCAATGTAGAAGAAGAACATCACCGTGCGGCCCTTAAACTGATACGGGCGAAGGAATATGCCGCCAGGCTGCTGAAAAACAATTGGCCGAGCACCACAAAGAACACAATCTTAATGGTGTTGAGCATGAACTGGAGCATGGGCTGCTGGGTGAAGAGGTCCACATAGTTCTGCCACCGGGGGTATTGGGAATCCACACGGGCGGAATCTTCACCGCGTCATACTGCTCCTTCAAAGAGGTGGAGATCATCCACAGGAAGAGGAACCAGCATGGTCAGCCCAATCACAATTAGCACGACATAGAGCAAAACACGCCGCACAATAAAACCGGGCGTTTTTTTTCTTTTGAATCAAAGCGTCGGTCTGTTAGCCATCACTTTTCCCCTCCTTTATGCTAGATCTCCCCATTTTTTGGAGCTGATGTTCTGAATGAGCGAAACGATGAACACCAGGATGAACAGCACATAGGCCGCGGCGCAGGCGTAGCCCATCTTGTAGAACTGGAACCCGTACTGGTAAAGGTAGAAGGCAACCGTCTTGGTGGCGTCCACAGGCCCGCCCTGAGTCATAATGTTCACCTGATCAAACACCTGCAGGGAACCGATCAGGGCCATCAAGGTGACGAAATAGGTGGTGGGCGCGATCATGGGAACAGTGATCTTCATGAACTTCTGCCTTGCGGTAGCGCCGTCGATGGTGGCCGCCTCGTACAGCTCGCCCGGCACGCCCTGCAGGCCTGCCAGGAAGATGGTCATGTTGTAGCCCAGGCCTTTCCACACGCTCATAATGGCAATGGAGATCATGGCCATGTTGGTGTCGGTCAGCCAGTGCACGGGACCCAGCCCCACATATCCCAGAAGTGTGTTGAGCAGGCCGGCATTATCCTCATACAGCATGCTCCAAACCAGAGAGACTGCTACCATGGAGGTGATGACCGGGATAAACACAAAGGTACGGAAAATGCTGATGCCCTGATCTGGCGGTTAAACAGCACTGCCAGCAGCAGGGCCAGAATCACGCCGGTGGGCACGGTAAGCACAGCAAACCAAAGGGTGTTGAGCAGCGAAGTGATGAACTGGTCGTCTGTAAACAAACCCACATAGTTGTTGATGCCGACGAAGTCCATTTGGGAGATAACGTCATAGTTCGTAAAGCTGAAAACCAGCGCCATAATGATGGGCACCAGCATGAACAGC
>VOFI01003478.1_pt1 | contig 18346 bp, 26 predicted proteins | sample 5384131 | NCBI WGS metagenome assembly VOFI01 (sample SAMN12384728, study PRJNA508395) | human gut metagenome | isolation source: healthy gut H | host: Homo sapiens
GGACTGAGCTTCCGGCGTGCAGCGCCCATCTAACTTATTAAGCTTCGTGGTCAGCCTGTTTTTCCGTGGTGTGGGCCGAAAAAGTTATCCCCTCCGCCAAAAGTGAATACGAGCGGATCATCAAGGTGGAAATCAAACGGGATGCCAAACCCAGGACCCAGAACCATGTGATCATCAAACAGGTTTCCAAGGGCAAACTGGTGCGGCTGACCTATGCCCGTACCTTTGATGAAAAGCAGGGCCTGATGAAGGACATTACCATCGAGAGGACTGGGACAACGGCAAGGTGGCCCGGATCCAGCGGACCCCCAGGCCAGATGGACCGAAGGCAGCTGGATCATGGAAGACGGCACCATCACAGACCTGACCGGCAAGGACGGGGTTGCCCGGACCATGACCTTCAGCAAACAGGTGCTGCCCATCAGCGAGACGCCCAAGGCCATTACCTGGATCAGAAGATCCGGACCAGATGACCATTGGCAGACGAAGATGCATCAACATTCACCATTGAAAGCAGTAAAATCCGAGAACGGAATCGTTCAAAGTTGCGAAAACCAAATGCTACTCTCTTTAACACCTTAATCTTATTGTTCATTCCTTCCGTAAAACCATTCGAATACGCTTGACTCAATCCTTCCAAAATCTCTGTCTTCCAATCAGTGAACGTCTTTATAACACTCTTGAATTCTTCAACCCCACTTTCTTCGACTAATGATAACCAACGAGATAAGAATGAAGCAACAGCAGACCGTTCTTTCATAGAAAATACCTTAAAGAATGCCTCTTTTTAAGGCATAGGCTCTCTGTAATTCTGAAGACTGCTTCAAGATTTCCCGAAGGCTGGCCAGTTCTTCTTCTGTCAGACGATCACCCCTCTTGTTCAAGATATGTTTGTTTCTCTTGAAATAAATTCTTTTTTTCGTCGAATAACTTTTGTACATTTTTCCTAACCGTTCAAGCGCCCAAATGACCAGTCTCTGTATGTGGAATTGGTCACCAATAATTGTTGCACCAGGAAACATCGCTCTGATGACCTTGCGGAAAAGTGACGAAAGGTCCATTACGACAAATTTTACTTTCAATCGCTCTGCTCTTGAAAATTGGCTAAAATAACGAATCAATTCCAGCGCCGTCCTCTTTGGCAAAATATCGAGAGTTTCATGACGCTGAGGGTCATTCACAGCGACCTGGTATCTTTGCCCATGAGCGTTCCCACGAAATTCGTCTAAAGAAAGAACTTCAGGCAGATGGAGAGGCCGTTTAAAAGTAAGTCCATCAAAATACCGGATTACGGTGGAAACAGAGACACCATGGCTTCTGGCAATGGCTTTAAAGCTCGCCAGTTCAGAACAGGCTTGGATGATGCTGTTCTTTACATCGTTAGAACGCCGCTGGTAATGCTCGACGCCAGGAATTTTTTCATAAAATGTCTTATGGCAGCAAGGGCAAAAAAATCTTTTTTTATGAACAATAGCAGAAACAGGATGGGTGTTCCAGTGCCCTAAGAGGACTTTTTGGTCCCGATAGTCCTTAATATGGAGAATTTTATGATGACAGTAGGGGCAACGAGAAGCTGTAGAAGTGAATTCCACGTAAAGGAGGAGGCTGGATCCCAAATTTTCAAATTCTTTTATGGAACCCTCTTCCCAATGGAAGCTTTTTTCGATAAAATGAAAGAAAGACATATCTATTCTCCTTTCAGTTCTTCGTGGAGGTTGAGGTGAAATGTAGCTTAGATATGTCTTTATTTTATTGCTGGACATCGCGTCTAAATTGTCCGGTTTGTGGATGGACGGCTATACTGCCGCCCTCTGTTTGCCGGTCAGGAAGACCGGATCCATGTCTCTGAGACGTTTTTGAGGAGGCTGGTCCCGGCGCCTGTGCCCTGCTGGAAGACCGCCCGGCGGCGCCCTTTTTTTGCCCAAAATCGAAAAACTGTACCTGTACCACTGGAACCGGGCCTACCCCGGCGATACGTTCTTCGACATCGACGTGACAAAAGGCTGGCAGCTTGTTTCCACAACGGAGTTTGCCTTGGCTCGTCCCATGACAAGATTACCGAGGAGGTCTATATCCCATGCAAATGAAGAAAACTCACATCCGTCCTGGCGTCCCTGCTGGTGGCTGCCTCCCTGTTCGTAACGGGCTGTGGCTCCACCAAGACCACTACCGCCAAAAAAAGCGCCCCCAAGAACACCACGAAACAGACCCAGCAGATTGGCAAGAACCAGCCGTCCTTCGACCTGTCGTCCATCCCGGCGTTTACCAACAAGCCCTATGTGGTCCTGAATGGCAACGTGCCCGACTTTCCGGACGCCGATAAAAAATCCAAAAAGGCCTTCGAGCACTACAGCAACCTGGACAGTCTGGGTCGCTGCGGCCCGGCCTACGCCAATGTGTGCCTGGAGACCATGCCCACCCAGAAACGGGGACCCATCGGCCAGGTGAAGCCTTCCGGCTGGCAGACCGTCAAGTATGAGGGCATCGACGGCAAATACCTGTACAACCGGTGCCATCTGATCGGGTACCAGCTTACCGCGGAAAATGCCAACCCCAAGAACCTGATCACCGGCGCTGACCTGAACGTCACCGGCATGCTGCCCTTTGAGAACCTGGTGGCCGACTATGTAAAAGAAACGAAACACCATGTGTTGTACCGGGTGACGCCCATTTTCAAGCGGGAAATGACCTGGTGGCCCGAGGCGTGCAGATGGAAGCCTACAGCGTGGAAGATGCCGGCGTCCAGTTCAACGTGTTCGTGTACAACAACCAGCCCGGTATCACCATCGATTACAAAAACCGGCAAGAGCAAAGGGCGTCGGAAAAGAGAGCTGTGAGCTGCCCAATTTTCCCAATTGTTAGACCAAAAATCTAACAATTGGGGGTTAGCTTTTTTTATGGCAAAACACAGCTATGAATTTAAGAAAAAAAATAGTACTGGAATACTTGAACAGTGACAGGTCTGGGTGTATTTCTATTTCACGTAAATATGGGATGGCAAGTAGCAGCCAGCAATGAATTTAAAATTGGTGCTTGCCATATTTTGCTGCCGGATAGCCGCTCTTTTCAGTTCAGCTGGTGTATTGGAAGCCATCATCTCTGCAAAGCTCTTTCCGGAAAAGACGGCCTTGCCCGACTGACGCTTTTCATTCAGTTCAATGAGTGTTGAGCCAATCAGGCGCATCAGCGAGGCTTCGTTCGGGAATACCCCAATGACACCGGAACGCCGCTTGAGCTCTCTGTTTATGCGCTCAATATGATTGGAGGTCCGGAAGAACCGTCTCATCCCTATTGGCAGCAGCAATACAGTCATCGTATCTTCGAACCCATCCTCCAGACATTTCATCGCCCTCTCTGCAACGTCACCATACGACTCAAGGATATCGTCCCGCTTCTGAATGGCCTCTTTCAAGGTTTTTGCCTGAAAGAGAGCATTCAGCTCGGCTCGAAGTCCGGCCTGGTACTTTTTAGGTGCCAAATCCACGATATTCTTGGAAAAATGGAACTGGCAGCGCTGCCATGGAGCCTTCGGGAATTGCATTTGCAATGCAGTCTTGATGCCGCCATGAGCATCAGAAGTAATCATTAGCGGACCATAAAATCCCCGCTTCTTCAGACCTTTCAGGAAGTCCATCCATGTAGAAATAGATTCTTCTGGATAGATGTCGAAACCCAGGATTTCGCGGACGCCCTGGCTGTTCGTGCCATAGGCAATCATAAATGCCTTGGATATAATTCGATGATTTTCTCTGACCTTGAAATATGTGGCATCTACAGTCAGGAACGGATACGGGCCGTTCAACGGCCGGGTCCGGAATGCCTCTACATCTTTGTAGAGGTCCTTGCAAAGGTTCGAAACTGTCGACTTGGAGAAGCTCGTCCCGCAAATCTCTTGGACGACTTTCTCGACCTTACGGGTGGAAACACCGTTGACGACCATCTCAGCCATGCCGGCAATAAGAGCTGCCTCGCTGCGAGAATAGTTCTCGAAGATCATGGTTTTAAACGGAGTATTCCTATGACGAGGAACAGTAAGAACAATTGTGCCGATACGCAAAGTAAGAGAACGCTCACGAGTCCCATTGCGACTGTCTTTGCGCTCTTCAGAGCGTTCATAGGGCTGGACACCAAGCTGTTCGGTAGACTCTGCCAAAAGGACCCTGTTCAGGCATGCCTGGAGCAGCTGACGGAAAGCTCCATCGTGATCTTTTGAAAGAAGGGCTAGTATTTCTTCCTGATCCAGTGTAATATTGAGTTGAGCCATTTGCTTTTCCTCCCTCGGTATTATGTGGGTTTTGGGTATTATGTGGGTTTTGGTCGATTTAACGATACATCAAATACTATAACGAGCAAAGAATCAAGGAAAACTGGGCTGGAAAAGTCCTGTTCAATACAGGCTTTCCTTGCAGGCAGCATAAAAAAGTAACGAGAAGGTGGAAAAACCATCTCGTTACTAAGGTCTGCAGCAGGCCCAGGCCCAGGTGAAGGAGGCCGAGGCGGCTCGTGACAAGCTCCAGCAGGACGTGAAATCCCTGGAAGACACGGCCAAAAAGCTGAAGGAAGGCATCGTGGCCATCCGGGAAGGCAATGTGGTGTTCCGCAGCGGTGAGATCCTCTATTCCGGCGTGCTGAAGGGTGGCCAGAATGCCGATGCCACCCAGAAACAGCTCCAGGATTTCCTGAACCAGGCCAACATCCAGGTGACCACCCGCATCGGGGTGGATCCCTCCACGCCCGTCATCTGGCTCAGCCGGGAAGCGGTGGAAGACGCGGCCCAGAATCTGTCCAGGGCCAAAGGGGATATGTACGTGCGGGTCTGCGCCGCCGGCAACATCCTTTCCGGGGAAGTGGTGGTGTCCCGTCTGGAAATGGTGGAGAATCAAGTGGTGTACCCCAAAGGGAGCCTGATCCTCAGCCAGTCCATCAGCGTAAACCCCCAACAGCAACGAAAGCGATCTGGCGCTCATGGCCTTTTTGAAGGACGTGAACCGAGCAGCCCAGGCCGACGGGGTGATCCCCAATCCCCCTTACCGGCGATGTGGGGGCCATCACCAGCAGTGAACTGACCCAGGCCAGTGAAAAGATCCGCAGCCTGGGCGGCAAGGTGCTCATTTTTGCCAAAGCCCGGCACGATATCACTGTAGCTGGCCCGGTGGTGCCAGATCTGGAAATCCGGGCAGTGGGAGGTACCCCCAATGAGTGAACCGTTGAAACTGTACCTGGGGGTGGATCCCGGCCGGGATAAAACCGGAGCCGCTCTGGTGTGGGAAGATGGGACCCTTTGTTCCGGCAGGAAATCATTCCTACCGACGATTTTACTACGCACCTGAAACCATTCCTCCCGGAACAGCCCCTGGCGGCTGCATCCTGGGGGATGGGACCACCTCAAAGACCATGGCAGCGCAGCTGGAGAAAGCCTTTCCCCGGTTGCCTCTTTTTACGGTCAATGAGTACGGCAGTACCCAGGAGGCCAGAAAGCTGTACTGGAAGCTGTATCCACCCAGGGGATGGAAACGGATGATCCCGGTGGCCCTGTTGGATCCACCGTCCGCTGTAGATGGACTGGCAGCCATAGTCCTGGTACAGCGGTATCTCCGTGATAAAACTGTGAAATCGTCGGACGACAAGCCACAGAAATGACCCATCAGTCACATGAAAAAACAAGGCCAATAGGGAGCGAATGGAAACTCTTTCCCTATGACCTTGTTTCTTTTTTGGGGCCATGCTACACTGGCAGTGTGAAGAGATTCACACCTGTCCTGTCAAGGAGAAACGGACTGAGAGAAACCGGAATGTGTACGTAGAGGAAACAAGGATACTCGCACCGAAAGTTCCGGAACCAATCAGGAAGGGACTCCCCGAGAGGACAAATACACGTAAGGGAGATTTTGCAAATGAAAAAAATCCTTAGTATTTGCCATGGCTATGGCTCTGGGTGTCAGCGCTACTGCGTTTGCTGCCAACCCCTTCTCCGATCTGCCTGTTTACCACTGGGCTTACGGCGCTGTTGCCAAACTGGCTGCTGCCGGCGTAGTTGATGGGTATCCGGATGGCACCTTCAAGGGCGACAAGACCATGACCCGTTATGAAATGGCTCAGATCGTTGCCAAGGCTCTGGCCAAAGGCGCCATCGGTGCTGATGACAAACTGGTCAGCGAATTCGCCGATGAACTGGACAACCTGGGTGTCCGGGTTGCCAGACTGGAAAAAGAACGCTGACAACGTGAAGATCACCGGGAACGTTCGTGCTAGCTACCGGGACAGCAGCGGCGGCAAGATGAAGGGTGATAATTCCGGCAATTCACAGTCCCGTTTGCGTACCCGTCTGTTCCTGACCGGGGAAGTGAACGACAACTGGCATTACGTTTCCATGCTGGAAAACAACCAGTACTTCCGGGGTGAGAACGAATCCGGTGATTCCGATACCTCCTTCCAGAGAGCGTACCTGAATGGTAACATCGGTGTCTGGAACATCACGGCCGGCCGGTACAACAAGACCATTGCAGAAGGCAACGTGTACGATAACCGTGTAGATGCTGTTGAATTCAAGGTTCCTCTCGGCCAGACCTATTTCAGCGCTGCTTACGGCAAGATGGCCAGCCTGGACACCTATGGGTGGACCGATGGTACCAAGGGCACCGTAGCTGGCCGTACCTGGACCAAAAGATGATTCTGTAGCCGACAAGTTCTGGAACGCAGAACTGGGCGGCAACATCGGCAACCTGGACCTGGCTGCTACCTACACCAAAGCTGACGATGTGAACCCGTACACTGACAACGGTCTGACCGGGGATAACAAAGTCTGGACTGCGGGCGCCAACTACAAAGCCGGTGATTTCAAGATCGGGGCCATGTACCTGAAGGGTGACGATGATACCCTGAAGTACAGCGACTACAAGAACGGCGACGATGACGGCTATGTGGTATCCCTGGGTTATAAAGGCGCCACCGCTGCCAAACCCGGCAGCTGGGGCCTGTTTGCCAAATACTACGATCAGGGAGCTCCCACCATCATTTACCACACCATGAACGGTATGTGGGATCACTTTAACGGCGAAGGCTTCAAAGGCTATAATGTGGGCGGCAACCTGACCGTTGCTAAGAACATGGTGGCTCAGGTTGAATACTATGACCTGAAGGGGCAAGGAATCCGATGCCCATGCACGGACCCTGTGGTCTCAGATGGTTGTAACCTTCTAAAAACCAATATATCCGCCCTTTTCAAGGGCGGGGACCAGCCGAAGGCTGGTGGTGGAGTTCTTATCACCAATACAAAAGGACGATTCTTCTGAATCGTCCTTTTTTCTTGCTATAAATCATATTTTTATGTGATAAAAACACGAATTTCACAAAGAAAATTATAACCGTTTGTAACTCTGGTTTAAAATTATTTCACAAATTTGCATTTTTCTGTAGCCTTATGGTAAAATAAGACCGTGACAAAGAGTTGTCACAATAGATATGTGAAAAACCAAAGGAACAGAACGCTGGCGAGACCAGAGGAAACAAGGATACTCGCGGCAGGAGTCAGCCGGATGCTCCCACGGGATTTCACTCTGTCATTCCTAAGGAGGAATATCCCATGAAAAAGTCTTTAGTATTTGCTATGGCTATGGCTCTGGGTGTAAGCGCAACTGCTTTTGCTGCCAACCCCTTCTCCGACTTGCCTGCTGGCCACTGGGCTTACGGCGCTGTTGCCAAACTGGCTGCTCCGGCGTAGTTGACGGTTATCCTGATGGCACCTTCAAAGGCGACAAGACCATGACCCGTTATGAAATGGCTCAGATCGTTGCCAAGGCTCTGGCCAAAGGCGCCATCGGTGCTGATGACAAACTGGTCAGCGAATTCGCTGATGAACTGGACAACCTGGGTGTCCGCGTTGCCAAACTGGAAAGAACGCTGACAACGTAAAGATCACCGGGAACATCCGTACCCATTATGCTCATACTACCGGCGGTGGACACTCCTGTTTATTGTTCATAAAAAAGATTTTTTTGCCCTTGCTGCCATAAGACATTTTATGAAAAAATTCCTGGCGTCGAGCATTACCAGCGGCGTTCTAACGATGTAAAGAACAGCATCATCCAAGCCTGTTCTGAACTGGCGAGCTTTAAAGCCATTGCCAGAAGCCATGGTGTCTCTGTTTCCACCGTAATCCGGTATTTTGATGGACTTACTTTTTAAACGGCCTCTCCATCTGCCTGAAGTTCTTTCTTTAGACGAATTTCGTGGGAACGCTCATGGGCAAAGATACCAGGTCGCTGTGAATGACCCTCAGCGTCATGAAACTCTCGATATTTTGCCAAAGAGGACAGCGCTGGAATTGATTCGTTATTTTAGCCAATTTTCAAGAGCAGAGCGATTGAAAGTAAAATTTGTCGTAATGGACCTTTCGTCACTTTTTCCGCAAGGTCATCAGAGCGATGTTTCCTGGTGCAACAATTATTGGTGACCGATTCCACATACAGAGGCTGGTCATTTGGGCGCTTGAACGGGTTAGGAAAAATGTACAAAAGTTATTCGACGAAAAAAGAATTTATTTCAAGAGAAACAAACATATCTTGAACAAGAGGGGTGATCGTCTGACAGAAGAAGAACTGGCCAGCCTTCGGGAAATCTTGAAGCAGTCTTCAGAATTACAGAGAGCCTATGCCTTAAAAGAGGCATTCTTTAAGGTGTTTTCTATGAAAGAACGGTCTGCTGTTGCTTCATTCTTATCTCGTTGGTTATCATTAGTCGAAGAAAGTGGGGTTGAAGAATTCAAGAGTGTTATAAAGACGTTCACTGATTGGAAGACAGAGATTTTGGAAGGATTGAGTCAAGCGTATTCGAATGGTTTTACGGAAGGAATGAACAATAAGATTAAGGTGTTAAAGAGAGTAGCATTTGGTTTTCGCAACTTTGAACGATTCCGTTCTCGGATTTTACTGCTTTCAATGGTGAAATTAAAATAAAAACAGACGTGAGCAAAAATCGCTCACGTCCGTGTGTGGTAAATGGGGGAAGAATGGGAAAACTGCCTGGATAAAAATAACTTCTGGGAGGAATCTCCAATGATAAAATCCTTAGTGTTTGCCATGGCCATGGCTCTGGGCGTCAGCGCCACTGCCTTTGCCGCCAACCCCTTCTCCGATCTGCCTGCCGGCCACTGGGCCTACGGCGCTGTAGCCAAACTGGCGGCTGCCGGTGTAGTGGATGGGTATCCGGATGGCACCTTCAAGGGTGACAGGACCATGACCCGGTACGAAATGGCCCAGATCGTGGCCAAGGCCTTGGCCAAAGGCGCCATTGGTGCTGATGACAAACTGGTCAGCGAATTCGCCGATGAACTGGACAACTTGGGTGTTCGCGTTGCAAAACTGGAAAAGAACGCGGACAATGTGAAGATTACCGGGGCTGCCCGGTATGCTACCTATCATGTAAAAAGGGTGGTGCTGCCAAGAGAGCGTATGGCGGTGATGATTATGGTTCCACCCTCCGGTCCCGTCTGTTCTTCACCGGTGAAGTGAACGACAACTGGCATTATACTGCCATGCTGCAGAATGTCCAGAAATTTGATGGACAGAATGAATCCGGAGACAGCGATACGGAATTCCAGAGAGCGTATCTGGAAGGGAATATCGGAGCCGTAAACCTGACGGCCGGCCGTTACAACGCATTCTTCTCCGATGGGAACGTATTCGATGATCGGGCTGATGCCATCGAAGGCCGAGTTAACTTCGGTCAGGGCTATTTTGATGCTGCCTGGGGTAAACTGGCCAATGATGTAAACTATGGCTGGACCAAAAAAAAGATAAGAACCAGTCTGCAGCTGATACCTTCTATGCCTTCGTATTGGGTGGAAAGACCGGGAATCTGCATGGGGAAGCCACCTATCTGAAAGCCAACGATGTAAAGGCCATGGGTATGCAGGACGATGATAAGATCTGGACTGTTGGGGCAGATTACCAGGCTGGTAAACTGAACATCAATGCCATGTACCTGAAAGGGGACAACGACTACATTGACAGCCTGAAAGATACCGATGACGACGGCTATGTATTCGGCCTGAACTATGCCGGGGCTGAAACCAGCAAACCGGGCAGCTGGGGCCTGTATGCCAAATACTATGACCAGGCAGCTCCCACTGTCCTGGCTCATACCATGAACGGCGATTATACCATGTTTGACACCTATGGCTTCAAAGGCTATATGGTGGGCGGCAACCTGACCGTAGCTAAGAATATGGTAGCCACCGTAGAGTTCTACGACCTGAAAGGCAAGGGTGGCGATTATAAGAACGAACACGCCCGCACCCTGTGGTCCGAATTGAATGTAACCTTCTGATGATTCCATCAGGATCCCAAAACGGCTCTCCCCCAGGGAGGGCCGTTTTTAAATTCAAAGCCCAATGTCCAAAAGGAGGTACGACTCATTATGGAGGGCCAGCTGACTTCTGAAAGGCCTCCCAAAGTCCGTTCTGTCTTCTTTTTTCCCCTCCTTGTCAAAGCAGTTCCATTCGTGTATAATCTGTAGCGTAATAGTTATATTATACTAACTAAAATACATTCTGGTTCTGCGAAACAAGCGGAGGAAACACGGAAACTTCTGGTTGTTCCGAAACCCTGGAATGCAAAGGACACAAGGAGGAATCTTCATGAACAAGAAATTGGTAATGGCTCTGGCCATGGCACTGGGGGTCAGCGCTACGGCATTTGCCGCCAACCCCTTTTCTGATCTGCTTCGGCCGGCCACTGGGCCTACGGAGCCGTAGCCAAACTGGCAGCCGCCGGTGTGGTGGATGGCTTCCCGGATGGCACCTTCAAAGGGGACAAGACCATGACCCGGTACGAAATGGCCCAGATCGTGGCCAAAGCCCTGGCCAAAGGCGCCATCGGTGCCGATGACAGACTGGTCAGCGAATTTGCCGACGAGCTGGACAACCTTGGCGTTAGAGTTGCCAAACTGGAAAAGAACGCGGACAACGTGACCATCACCGGGGAAGTACAGATGAGCTACCGGAACGATTCCGGTTCCGCCACCGGCAAGGGCAGCGAATCCGACCTGCGGACCCGTCTGTGGTTCACCGGGGAAGTGAATGACAACTGGCATTACGTTTCCATGCTGGAAAACCACCAGTACTTCGGCGGCCGCAACGAATCCGGTGACAGCGACACGGATTTCCAGAGAGCCTTCCTGGATGGCCGGATCGGTGCAGTGGAACTGAAAGCCGGCCGGTATGACGAATTCCTGGCCGACGGGAACGTCTATGATAACTCGGTGGATGGGATAAAAGCCAAAGTGCCCCTGGGCCATGCTTCCATATCTGCAGGCGGCCTATGGGAAAATGGCCGATGTGTCCGGGTTTGGGTATATGAGCGATGAGGAAAAAGGTTTCCACAGCAGACAAATTCTGGACGGCCGAACTGGGCGGCGACACCGGCAACCTGCACCTGGCAGCCACTGCTACACCAAAGCCGATAACCTGACCTTCCTGGACGGGGACGATAACAAGATCTGGACCGCCGGAGCCGGTTATACCGCCGGCAAGCTGGGCATCAACGCCATGTACCTGCGGGGCAGCAACGACTATGCCGATGCCCGTGACTGGGACAAGGACGGCTGGGTGGCCGGACTGACCTACGGCGGTGCAGACAGCGACAAGCCGGGCAGCTGGGGCCTTCTGGCAACCTATTATGATCAGAGCGCCTCCACGGTGATCGACCATACCATGGATGGCAACTGGGATGCGTTCATCCCACGGGGACAACGGGGTCACCAACGGCTTCAAAGGCTGGAAAGTGGGCGGCAACCTGACCCTGGCCAAAAACATGGTGGCCGAAGTGGATTACTACGACCTGAAAGGCAAGGAAGGGGACCAGAACGGCAAGCACGCCAGGACCCTGTGGAGCCAGTTTGTAGTAACGTTCTAATTCATTCCAAAAAAATAGACCGTCTTCGCAACGGTCTATTTTTTTTGATCGAAACCCTCCGGGAGACCTGGGTTCGGACTCCCCTTACGGGTAGTTCCTACGCATGCATCGTAACTGGTGTGTATTCGTAGGGACGGCCCATGAGGGACGTCCGTTTCCAGGTCGGCCAGCGGTTTTTTTGCCAGCGTCAGCTGGCTTCCATCGGCTAGTGGCTAGTGACTAGTGACAGGACCGAAGGCCCCTTAGCTGAGCTGTTGCATAGCAAAGCTCCTATCTCCACGTATTGCATTGTGTCATCTGGTCCACCAGCGGGTTCCGCTGCCGGCCATCAGGTCCACCTTGCTGACCACCACCTGCATGATTCGGTTCTTCACCACCCCATCACCGGTATTGACCCCGTAGGACGCCAGCGAATGGATCATGTAGGGTGTGCCGTTCTTATTCCCCAGCAGCATCATCACATGGTAGGGGGTGAACAGCAGGGAACCGGGGGCGGCTGTCCTGATATAGGCCAGCTTCTGGTCATGGCTCATGCCGTAGAAGCTCTTGCCCGGGAACGACTGGGCCTGCTCATCTCCGTTCCGGGGCAGCTGGATGCCCATGGTCTTGTACACATCCTGGACAAAGGCGGAGCAGTCCACACTGTTGTGCATGCCGCCCCAGCCGTAGGGAGCGCCCAGGTGCTTGAAGGCCATCTGGATGGTGCTGTTGGTGGTGTAGGGCAGGTAGCCTGGTGCAGGTCGGCTCCGTAAGTGGCCTTCACCGGTACGATCTGCAGATAACCCCCTGTGATCCCGGGTGGGCAGCAGCAGGTTGCCGTTGGAAGTGGGGATGGCCGTACCCATCTGGTACAGCTGGGTGTCGGTGCCGGCCTTGAAGCGCAGCAGCTTGCCGGTGACTACGGCGGAGAGGACGGGCTGGCATAGGTCTGCCAGGTTTTGGCGTCGGTGATGGCCACCTTGTTCCGGGGGACCCAGACCCGGTAATGGGGGTACGGACAAAGATGAAGTTGCCCTGGGGATTGGTGTGGTACACCCGCACCGGTGTGGAGGGATCCACTGCCGTTTCCTGCCAGTTGTCGAACTCCCGGTCGGAGGCGGAATCAAAGGCCCGCTGCAGGGTGGGGAAGGAACGCAGATCCACCCGGTCCACCACCACACCGTATTTCACCGTGTTGGTGGGCTGGATATTGGCTTTGGCGTCGGATACCAGCTGCTGGGCGAAGCTGTGGCTCAGGGGTGCGCACTGGACGTACTGGTCTTCATCCATGGTGAAGGCGTTTACATAGGCGGTGAGCTTGTCGCCGGAAATGGTGGCGCCCAAATCCTGGATGGAATCTCCGAAGATGGCCTTGTCCATCTGGGCGTTCATGGCCCGGATCCGTTCCGGGGTGGCCAGCACCGTATTGCCCTGGGCCGAAGTCCAGGTAGAAGGGAATTCAAGGCGGCGGGGGTGCCGGGCATGGCCGCGGCGGCCAGGACCACAGAAGCCGAAAGGCAGAGGGCCCCGGTAAGGACAGAAATCCGTTGCAATGTATGGGTAAACAAAACAAAAACCTCCTTTGGGATATCGGGTACTATTATAGCATATTTCCAGGAAGGGAGCAGAACCCACCACCAGCCTTACGGCTGGTCCCCCGCCCTTGAAAAGGGCGGATATCCTTGTGGTCCAGTGGGTATCGTGGCTTGTCCATTGATTGATTCCTGCGTACCCATGGCTATAGAAACGCAGCAGTACGCCTTGCGATTATCCGCCCTTTATAAGGGTGGGGGACCGTTGCGCCTCAGCGCAATGGTGGTGGGTTCTGCTTTTCCATATGGTATAATAGGAACAAAACCTCAAACGAAAGGAATCACACACCATGGGAAAATATGTCATTGCCCAGTCGGCGGTCAGTAAGCTGGTGGTGGAAAAATCCCGCTTCATCTGCACCCTGGCCCGGGTGGAAACGGGAGGCCGAGGCCCAGGCCTTTGTGAAGGCCATGAAAAAGAAATACTGGGACGCCCGGCACAACTGCTTTGCCTACATCGTGGGGGCCGACAACCGGGTGGAACGGTCCAGCGATGACGGAGAACCCGGCGGTACGGCCGGTTCTCCCATGCTGGAGGTGCTGCGGCGGAAGGACCTGTACAACACGGCAGCCGTGGTTACCCGGTACTTCGGAGGCATCAAGCTGGGGGCCGGGGGCCTGACCCGCACCTATGGAAAATCCGTGGCCCAGACCGTGGAAAAGGCCGGTCTGGCAGAACGGATCCCCATGGGGGACTATACGTTCCTCTGGTCCCTGGACGATGTGGGACGGTGCTGAACCTGCTGTATCAGCAGGACCTGTTCACCGTGGGCGACGTGGAATATGGCAACCGGGCAAGACTCCACCTGATCATGCCCGAAAAGGACAGGGCAAAGGCGGAAGCCTGGCTGACGGAAGCCCTGGTTTCTAGCCGGTGACATTAGAAGAAAAGAAGTTCTTCAAAGAGTGCAGAGTGAAGAGCCTGGACTAGTTGTGTCCCCCTGAAGGGAAAGGACCCGCTTGCGGGTAGGGGGTCTCACATCGGGTGTAAGACCCTCCACCAGCCATTCGGCTGGTCCCCCTTTCAGGGGAGGACAATGTTAATGGCAGCAATGGCACCGACGGAAACGCCCCCCTCCTCTTTTCCACGGGACTAGGCTGTTCCTGTTCGTCACAGCCGTCGCAGGGGAGGACAATGGTGGCGCTCTGACATCTTATTCGGTACCCTTTGATTTTCCCACCCCATTACAGTACACTAATACTATTGACTCCAATGGATGATTGGATGAGGGAAATCCATTTTATAGAAGAAAGCAGGCTTTACTGATGTTGAAAAAAAACGTGTGCGGTCCTGATGAGCTGTCTGGTGCTGGGCACCACCACCGCTCCGGTGTGGGCAGCCGACCTGGAGGTGCCGGTCAAGACAGTGACCAGTACCCAGAATAAAGTGACCATCGAATGTCCCCAGGTGGTGGGAGGCAGCAAATCTGCCGACGAGAAGATCAACCGGGCCCTGAGCAGCCAGGTGGCTTCCTTTGTCAGCGAAGCCTCCACTCTGGGCGGCGGCAAGGTCCATTACGATGTGCACAAGGCGGATGGGGATGTGATCAGCTTTACCATCGTCATGACCCCCAATATGGGGTGGAAGAAAGCCAGGGTATGACCTTCGACCGGAAGAGCGGTCAACTGCGGCCCCTGAGCTATTACTACACGGACGACCAGCTCCATGTACTGGCGGAAAATGGCCTGAAATACCTGTATGACGTGGATCCGTCCAGGCTCCAGACCCCTGCCCGATACCTATTACATTGACAAGGATGGCAGCCTGATCGGGCTGTACCATGCCGGTGCCGTCCTGGACAAAAGTGAAGGGGAAATCGAAGTGAACCTGTCTGCAGCCGGGGTGGATGAGGACGGCAATGTGGTGGAGACGCCCATTGCCCATCCTTCCGATGCTTCTGCAACGGCTGTAAAACAGGAGAATCACGAGGAAGAGGTTCCGGCTGAAACCGGCAGAGGCAAGGGCCTGGCCAATCTGCAGAAACGGGCTGCCGCCCGGGAAGCCGCCCGGCAGAAGGTTGCAGAAGAAAAGGCCCGGAAAGAGGCTGAGAAGCAGGCTGCTAAAGAGCAGGCGGCAAAAGACGAAGAACAGCTGGACGACGATAGCCAGGCCAAGGCGGATATTTCCCGCCTGGCTGCCAAGTACCAGGCTGCCAAGGCTGCCGATGCCAAGTTGGATGCCCAGATCGCTGCAGACCAGAAGGCCCAGCTGGCCCAGGAAGCGGCTGCGAAGAAGGCAGCGGCTGAAAAGGCCAAGCGGGATGCCCAGGAAAAGGCTAAGGCAGAAAAAGCCAGAGCCAGAGTGGCAGAGCTGCGCAAAGAAGCTGAACGGAAGGAAGCTGCCAAAGACAGCCATAAAGACTCCCACAAAGCTAGCGCCGTGAAGATCGGCACCGGGGCTGCCGTAGTGGCCAAAGTGGCAGCGGCGAGACCGGCGGCCGAAGGCAAGGCAGCCGCCGCAGCAGCGAAAACCACTGTAGAAGCAAAGAAGGAAACGAAACCGGAAGCCAAGGCAGAAACCAAAGTGGAACACAGGCCAGACCCATGACCGTAAAAGAAAAGGTGGCCATGATCCAGGCGGAAGAAGCCCGGAAGGAAGCGGAAGAAGAAGCCACCCGGATGAAACAGCTAGTAGCCATCAGGGAAGCCGCTGAAAAACGGGCTGCCGAAGAAAAAGCCCGTCAGGAAGCCGCCGCACGGGCTGCTGCCGAAGAACGGGCCCGTCAGGAAGAAGCGGAACGGCAGGCTGAGGCAGAACGCCAGGCCGCTGCTGCCGAAGCCGCCCGCCAGGCGGCCGTGGATTATGACACCAACAGTTCCGGGGTGATCACCGGCACCGAGGTGCGGATGCGTTCCGGTGCTTCGGCACGGATTATAATGTCATCGGAGCGTTTGACAACGGCGAGACCGTACAGGTACTGGCCAGCGCCCAGGCCGATGGTGCGACCTGGTACAAGGTGCAGCGCAGTGACGGCAGCACCGGCTGGGTGTCCGCGGATTACTGCAGCCTTGGCGGGGATACCACCAGCAGCTCCACCGGGACCATCAGCGGCACGGATGTACGTATGCGGGCCAGCTACAGCACTGACAGCGACGTGCTGGGGTATTTCGACAACGGCGAAAAGCGTCACCATCCTGGACGACGTGACCAGTAATGGCCAGCGCTGGCTGAAAGTACAGCGCAGCGACGGAAGCGTAGGCTGGGTGGCTGCCGATTTCGTGGCAGAAGGATAAAAGTTGTCCTGTCCCCCTTTCAGGGGGACACAAGTACTAAATCCTGCTGGTTCTCTTGTAAACTTCGTGATACAATGACTACATAAAAGAAATCGATCGCATAAGCGTGAGAGGAGGCAGACCATGATGAAGAAATTGGTACGGATCGTCGCTGCAGCCTGCTGTCTGTGCGGTCTGACATTCCCCCTGGAACGGAAAGCAGATGCGTCTGCCACCGGGACCATCATCGGGACGGAAGTACGGATGCGCAAGGGGGCAGGGACAAATACGGAAATTATCGGCTATTTCGATGACGGCGAAAAGGTGGAAGTCCTGAAAAGCAATGTGAACGAAGGCCGCAAATGGTACGAAGTGAACCGCCAGGACGGTACCCAGGGCTGGGTGGCCGGCGAATACTGCCGGGTGCCGGAAGGTTCCCTCATCCCTTCGGAAACCCGCCTGCAGGACCGCAAAGGCAAGATCATCGGTACGGAAGTGCGCATGCGCAGCGACCCTAACCAGAATGCCGATGTGCTGGACTACTTTGAAAAAGGCGAAGTGGTCACCATTCTGGATGCTGCCGATGGAGGTGGACTGCGCTGGACCCGGGTGGAACGGGAAAACGGGGACATCGGCTGGGTGGCTTCGGACTACCTGCAGGAAATTTAATTGACTGGTCAAATACCGGCTCCTATGATACAATATATAGAACGACAACTAGGAGGTTGTAGCAATATGAAAAATTCTGGCACACATTGTCTGCCGTCGCTTTTTGTGCAGCGCTGACGCTGCCGGTACTTCCTCAGGCGGAAGCCGGGACCTTCACGTTTACCCCGTCCAAGTCCGGCATGGAAACCACTTCCCAGCAGCAGACCCCTGCTGCCACCCCTCAGGTCAAATCCCTGAAACTGGCAGTGGTCCCTCTGATGATCGGTGAAAAGGTGGAAGACAACGAGGGCATGAAACCCATCGTATACAGCAACAACGAAATTGCCAAGAAATTCCAGTATCCGGAATATGACATGGTGGATTCCGATACGGTCCGGAAAGTGGCCCTGCAGGAACAGGACAACCTGTTCACCAAAGAAGGTCTCCAGGCTGTAGCCAAGGCCAGCGGAGCGGATGTGGTCATTGCCATGGCCGTGGACAAGTTCGATGTGACGGAAGACAACTTCCGCCGGGAACCCATGACCATCCTGGATTACAGAGGCCGGTTCGCCACCCTGAACACCATCAATGGCAAGTTCAAGGATGACCACTGGAGCTACAGCCGCGAAATGGAAAGCGGCGCCATCAATCCCCGGTCTGACTGGCCTCACCACGAATTTGGCCTGTTCGTGCGGAGAGAGCTGAACAAGGTCATCAAGAACAACAAATAACAGACAGAGGGCTCACGTACCACATCTTTGCCCTGGAACGCTGCTGCAACCGGACTTTTTGCGGCGGATCTATGCAGAGCACGGCCGGGTGAACCTGGGACCGATGCCTTCCAGGACAGACCCCTGACCCTGGATCTGCTGTTCCATCCGGGCCAGCGGAAGGAAGCGGGTGCCTGTCCCTGGTGCTCCACTGGGGCGACCTGGATTTCTACCAGATCATGTTCTGGCTGAGCCCGGATCCGGAAACCGGGAAGCCCTGCGTGTGGGTGGG
>VOFI01003016.1_pt1 | contig 18336 bp, 25 predicted proteins | sample 5384131 | NCBI WGS metagenome assembly VOFI01 (sample SAMN12384728, study PRJNA508395) | human gut metagenome | isolation source: healthy gut H | host: Homo sapiens
ATCGTTTCCGCATTGAGGGCAAATGGGCATAAGAATCTCCTTCGATTGCCTGATTTGCCTCGCGCAATTCAATTTTGCTTGTTGATGCCGCTGCCTTCCATCGTTGCATCCCGGAATTGCTCCAGATGACATCGATGGAAGCGTAGCCCTTGGGCACTGCTTTGACATTTTATCTCCAGATTTGAAGGTTACCCCTGTCATTTTGCATTAATCTGTATTTTGTGTAATTTATTGCCATGCGTATGTTTGTAAAAATGTTTTCGTTAATGCTGTTCTGAATCCGTTGAATCGGTGGAGCGCAGGCGTGTCAATCACTTGGGGTCTGGCTTTTACGGGGGATATTTGGGTAAGTAAGCGTATGCGCATGAGTGCACTCTGAAAGGGCGTCCTTTGCGCAGTCGACAACTTTCTGAACGTACGCAGAAAGTGGGTTTCTGACCCGCTTTTTTATTGGGAGGTGACTTGTGCTACCGCTAAAGAGGCAAGTTTGCTCGCCGCGCTCGAACCTCGGGCGCAGGAGTGCGGTGTCGAGATCGTTACCGTCGAGGTCGTCGGCGCGAAGAAAGCGCCCACTATCCGCGTCTACATCGACACGGAAGACGGTGTGAGCTTCGATGCGCTTTCGTCAGCTCAAGCGTGGATCAACGAGATCATGGACGAGCTTGATCTTCCCCGGAGCCTGACACGCTCGAGGTACTGCCGGGCATCGACCGCCCCTCAGGACGCCTCGAGCATTTCGCCCGCTTCTGCAGGCGAGCAGGCCGGCGTGCAGACCTCCAAGCCCATCGACGGGCGCAGCAGGTGGACCGCACGCTCGCAGGCGTCGAGGGAGACCTCGTGTTGATCGAGGTGGACGGCGAGACGTTCAAGATACCGTTAGATTCGATGAAGCGTGCCAGATTGAAGGGCACCGTGGATTTCAACTCTTAGGAAAGGAAGATTTGTGGCAACTTCTGAACTGATCGAGGCCTTGCAGGCACTGGGCCCACGAGCGCAAGATCGACGAGTTCTACCTCATCGAGCGCTTGGGGAGTCTCTTGCGAAAAGCTATCAGAGCATTCTCGATCTGGAGTTTGATGCGCGCGTGACCATCGACCGCCAAACGGGCCGCATTTACGTCTACGAGCTCGTTCCCGTCGGAGAGCCTGACGAGGAGGGCGAATACCACGAGTTCAAGGAACGCGACGTCACGCCCGACGACGTGAGCCGCATCGCCGCGCAGAACGCCAAGGGCGTCATCTCCTCCATCGTGCGCGAGGCCGGGCGTCAGTCCATCTACGAGGAGTTCTCGGGCCGCGTGGGCGATCTGGTCACCGGCACCGTCCTTCAGGGCACGCCCGAGTTCACCATTATCAAGATCCGCGACGGCGTTGAGGCCGAGCTTCCCATTACGATACCAAGCGCGACCCCGAGGAGCTCAACGAGCGTCCCGCCAACGAGCACTATCGCCATAACCAGCGCATCAAGGTGCTGATCATCGATGTGCGCGATCCCTCGCTCCGAGGAGCCGCGTCAGCGCGGCGAGCAGGTTCGCCCGCCCATCGTGGTCTCCCGCACGCACCCCGATCTCATCAGGCGCCTGTTCGAGATCGAGGTTCCCGAGATCTACGACGGCATGGTCGAGATCGTCGATCGCCTCGCGAGCCCGGCGCCCGCTCGAAGGTGGCGGTCGCGTCCCGAGAGTCCAACCTTGATCCGGTCGGCGCGTGCGTCGGGCCGAAGGGCAGCCGCGTCCGCATGGTCGTCGAAGAGCTCCGCAACGAGCGCGTCGACGTCATCCAGTGGGGCGCCGACCCGCGACCTACGTGGCCAACTCCCTTTCCCCGGCGAAGGTCTCGCGTGTTTCCATCGACGACGCGAACCACTACGCGACCGTCGTCGTTCCCGACGACCAGCTTTCGCTCGCCATCGGCAAGGAGGGTCAAAACGCCCGTCTCGCGGCGCGTTTGACCGGTTGGCACATCGACATCAAGTCGTCGAGCTTCCGAGCGAGCCGCTTCCCACCGAGAACATGCTCATCGACGAGGACGATCTTGACGACGTCGAGCTTTGCGCTTACGAGAGCGAGGACGGAGCGCGTTGTCGCAACCATGCGCGTCCCGCAGCCGCTACTGCGGCATCCATGCCGATCTCGACGACGCGCGCCTTTAAGCGAAGGCGGGAAGGCGATGGCCGGGAGACGATTAAAAAGCAGCGCAGCTGCATCGGCTGCATGAGCCAGGGGACGAAGCGTTCATTGCATCGTATCGTGCGCTCGAGCGAGGGGTCGTCTCCTTCGACCCGTCTGGACGCGCGCAGGGCCGCGGTGCCTATGTGTGCTCGAGGGAGTGCTTCGCCGCTGCACGCAAGAAGAAAGTCTTGAGCGCGCCTTTGCGCGTCAAGCTGACCGATGAAGACTACACCGAGATTGAGGCCGCGCTCGCGCGCGCATGCGACGCCGCAGCGGGAAGGATAGAGGAGTGATATATGCCAGCATGCGAGTACATGAACTGGCGAAGGAATTCGACATGTCGAGCAAGGAGATGCTCGATCGCCTTCATGAGATGAAGATTCCGGCGAAGTCGCATGCGAGCATGCTCGCTGACGCCTACGTCGAAAAGATCCGTAAGAAGCTCGAGCCCGAGATGAAGCAACGCGCGGGTAAAATCGACGACGAGGAGACCAAGGCCCTCGCTGAGGAGCAGGCCGAGGCGGAGCGCAGGCGCGCTGAGGAGGAGGCTGCCCGCCGCGCCGCCGTCGAGAAGGGAGCGCCGAGCGCGAGGCCGCCCGCGCGCGCCGTTCGCAGGACGGCGCTGATTCCAAGCCCGCGAAAAGCCGCTCAAGAAGGTCCGTGAGCTCGGGCTTCGAGTCGCTCGCGCAGCAGATCGAGTCCGAGAAGGAGCGCGTCGAGCGCGAGAAGGCGGAGGCGCGTGCCCGCGCCCGCGCCGCGAAGGCCGCTGCGGAGGTCGCCAAGAAGCAGGCCGTCGAGGAGGCGCTGCGCAACCGCAAGGGCAAGGGCGGTAAGTCGTCCGCCGCTCATCGCGATTCCGCCCCCCGCACCCGCGCCCAAGCGCGCCTCCAATCTTCAGCTCGCTGCTTTCCCAGATCGAGTCCGAGAAGCAGCGCATCGAGGCGCAGAAGGAGAGCGCCAAGAAGGCTTCCGCGGGTCAGGACGCCGCCTCTCGCGGTAATCGCGCGGCGAAGGGATCCAAGAAGGGCGGAAAGCGTCACGTCGTCCAGGTTGTTCCCGAGCTCGAGGGCGTGCAGGAGACGGGCGAGGACCGTTACGCCCAGATGGCCGTGCAGGCCGAGAAGCTGCAGCGTGACAAGGTGCTCGCCGAAGCCCGCGCCGCCGTTGCGGCCGCCAACACGCATGAGGGCGAGGGTCGCCGTCGCAAGCGCAAGGAGAAGCGCGAGGCCGAGGCGCGCGAACGCGCCGAGCTCGAGGCCATCGAGCGTGGCCTCGATCCCGATCTCGTGCTCGACGACTCGGTCGTCGAGGTTCCTCAGGGGGCTACGGTCGCGAAGTTCGCCGAGCTGCTCGGTGTTGCTCCCAACGAGATCATCAAACGCCTGTTCATGCTCGGCCAGGTTCTGACGCTCACCCAGTCGATGGGCGATGACATGGTCGAGCTTATTGCCGACGACATGGGCCGCAAGGTTCGCGTGGTATCTCCCGAGGAGGAGTACGCCGTCGTCTACAACGACACCGAAGACGATCTCAAGCCGCGTCCGCCTGTCGTCACGGTCATGGGCCATGTCGACCACGGCAAGACCTCGCTTCTCGACGCGATCCGCCACACCGGCGTCGCCGCAGGGTGAGGCGGGCGGCATCACCCAGCACATCGGCGCTTCGGTGGTCAACATCGACGGTAGGCAGATCACCTTCATCGACACGCCCGGGTCACGAGGCGTTCACGGCCATGCGCGCCCGCGGCGCGCAGGTCACCGACGTCATCGTGCTCGTCGTCGCGGCTGACGACGGCGTGATGCCGCAGACCATCGAATCCATCAACCACGCGAAGGCCGCGGACGTGCCCATCATGGTTGCCGTCAACAAGATCGACAAGCCCGGCGCCACGCCCGATCGCGTACGCCAGGAGCTGGTGGAATACGGCGTCATTCCCGAGGAATGGGGCGGCACGAACATGTTCGTCGAGGTTTCCGCGAAGAAGAAGCTGCACATCGATGACTTGCTCGAGACCATCCTTCTGCAGGCGGACGTTCTGGAGTTGAAGGCGAACCCCGACGCCGAGGCTTCCGGCTTCGTCATCGAGGCGAACCTCGACAAGGGCCGCGGTCCTGTTGCCACCGTTCTTGTCCAGCGCGGTACGCTGCACACCGGCGATGTCCTGGTCGCAGGCACGTCCTACGGCCGCGTTCGCGCTCTCATCAACCCGCGCGGCGAGCACGTCGACGCCGCTCTTCCCGCCGACCCGGTGGAGATCCTGGGCCTGAACTCGGTGCCCACCGCAGGCGACGAGTTCCGCGTCTTCGAGGACGAGCGCGACGCCCGCAAGCTGGCCGAGGAGCGCGCGCTGCGCGCCCGCCTGGCCGCCCAGGAGACCAAGAGCCACATGAGCTTGGACGACTTGTTCAGTCGCATCGAGGAGGGCAAGCAGACCGACCTGAACCTTATCGTGAAGGCCGACGTGCAGGGCTCCATCGAGGCGTTGCGCGATGCCTTCGAGAAGATGGATCAGTCCGAGGTCAAGATCAACATCATCCACTCCGCCGTCGGCGGCGTGACCGAGACCGACGTGACCCTGGCAGCCGCTTCCGACGCCATCATCATCGGCTTCAACGTGCGCCCGACCGGCAAGTCGAAGCAGCAGGCCGAGAAGGAGAAAGTCGATATCAGGCTCTACCGCGTCATCTACCAGGCTATCGAGGATATCAACGCCGCGCGCGTCGGATTGCTTTCGCCCGACATCGTCGAGGTGGACACCGGCATCGCGGAGGTTCGCGAGACCTTCAAGGTTCCCAAGGTCGGCACCGTCGCAGGCTGCTACATCACCGAGGGTGAGATCAACCGTGACGACAAGGTGCGCATCGTGCGCGACGGCACCGTGGTGTTCGAGGGCGTCATGGCCTCGCTGCGCCGTTTCAAGGACGACGTGAAGACGGTGAAGCAGGGTTACGAGTGCGGCATCGGCATCGAGAAGTATCAAGACCTCAAGGTCGGCGATACCATCGAGGGCTACCAGGTCAAGGAGATCGAGCGCACCGAGTAACGGTTACGTCAAGCGCGTGAGCGCGGTTTTCTGGAAGGCTGCCGTATCGAATTCGATTCGGCGGCCTTCTTATATATAGTAAGAGAACAAGGAGGTGCGCCATGAAACAAGGTGCTTCCAACCGCAAGGTCAACGAGCAGGCTCGCGAGGTCATCGCCTCGATCCTGATTTTCGAGATATCGGACCCCCGTTTGAACCTCGTGACCATCACGGGCTGCGAGGTGAGCTACGATCGCAGTGCGTGCAATGTGTTCTACACCGCCGAACCCGAGCGCTACGATTCGGTCGAGGCGGCGTTCAAGCAGGCTAAGGGTCGCATCCGCTCTTTGATGGCGAAGAAGCTGTCGTGGAGGGTCGCGCCCGAGCTTCGCTTCCATCTTGACAACTCGGTCGACGAGGCGGAGGCCATCGCCAACGCCCTCATGCGCGACCGTGCGCGCAACGAGCGTTCCGCCGGCGATTCCGAAGAGGAGTAGAGAAGTGTCCGTGACGCCCCAGACCAACATCACGCTTGCGGAGCTGGCCGTTTTTTTGCGCGATCACGACGATTTCTGCATCTGCGGCCACGTCAGCCCTGACGGCGACTGCCTGGGCAGCCAGCTCTCGCTGGCCCATGCGCTGAGAAGCCTCGGCAAACGCGTTGTGTGCGTCCTCGCCCGCGACGAGGCGCTTGATGCCGGGGCTGCATCGCTTCCCGGTGCACGCGACCTTGTCTGGGCCGGTCTCGTCGAGCGCGCGCCGCAGTGTTTCGTCGCCGTCGACGTTCCGACGCGCGAGCGCCTTGGGGACGCCGCTCGTCTTCTCGACGAATCAGCAGCGTCGGCAACTGTCGACCATCACGCCGTGGATGATCGCATGACCGATATCTGCTACACCGATCCCGATTCCGCTTCGACTTCGCTTCTGGTGTGGGAGCTCATCGGTTATCTTGGCGTCGAGCCTTCCGCCGATATGGCGACGTGCGCGTTCGCGGGTCTCATGACCGACACCGGGCGCTTTCAGTACCAAAACGCCGATGCGCGCGCTTTCTCCCTTGGGGCCGAGATGGTCTCGCGCGGGGCGGAGCCTGCGCATATCGGCAGCGCGTTCTATCAGCACCGGACGCTCGCATCGGTGAAGCTTGAGGCTGCGGCCATATCGCACCTTCACCTGATCGCCGGCGGATCCGCTGCCCTTAGCTACGTTTCCGCAGACGACATGGCGGCCTGCGGAGCTGTCAAGGCCGACGCGGAGCCGCTTGTCGACATCTTGCGCTCCATAGCCGGCGTGCGCGTCGCCTGTATGCTGCGCGAACAGCCCGATGGCGTGCGCGGCAGCTTGCGCGCGAAGGATGACACCGATGTGTCCGCTCTTGCACGCAGGTTCGGCGGGGAGGGCACCGCGCGGCGGCGGGGTTCTCGGTGAAGGACGCCTCGGTTCTCGAGGCGGTTGAGCTCTTGGCGGAGAAGGTGGCCGATCTCGTCGAAGGGGGCTCGATGGCTAAGCGCGGACAGTCGGGCTTGAGCTTGGTCGTCGGCGTTGACAAGCCGACGGGTGTGACGTCGCATGACGTGGTGTCGCGCTGCCGTCGTATTTTCGGTGAGAAACGGGTCGGGCACACCGGCACGCTCGATCCTCTTGCGTCGGGCGTTCTGCCCCATATGCATGGGCGTGCGACGAGGCTCGACGCCTACATGACAGGTCATGATAAAAGCTACGTCGTGCGCATCGTCTTCGGCGCCGCCACCGACACCGACGATTGCGAGGGGGAGATCATCCGCAGGCTTCCGTGCCCGATGAGGTCTTCGACCCGTTTTTCGCCGAGGTCTTCGTCTCATCGCTCGTCGGCGCCCACAAGCAGCTTCCCCCGTGTACTCCGCCATCAAGGTAGACGGCGTGAAGGCGTGCGATGCGGCTCGTCGGGGGGCGCATCATCAACCTTCGAGCCGCGCGACATCGAAGTGCACGAAGCGAAGCTCATCGCCGTCAACAGGGCGGATGGACGCGAGGCTCCTTCGTGGGACGTGGTGTTTCGCGTGTCGTCGGGAACCTATATTCGCGCTCTCGCTCGTGACGTGGGGCAGGGCGTCGGCACGTGCGCTCATGTCGGATCGCTGCGTCGAACGAGCGCCTGCAGGTCCGGTGACGCTTGGCGATTGCGTCTCCCTCGACGACCCCTCGAGGAGCTGAAAGAGCGTGCCGCGCTCGATCCCGTCAAGCTGCTCGGTCATCGTTTCGTTTTCGCCGACGATCAGATCGAGCGTCTCGTGGCGAATGGCAACCCCCTTCCCGAAAGGCTCGTCACCCTCTGCGAGCGTCGCCGCGCCTCGCCTGCTTTGGAGATGTGCGCGTGCACGACGGGCGTGCGCGATCGCTGCGAGCCTGCCTGCGACGGGGAGCTCGTCAGCGTCGTCGCGCGCAACAAGCTCGCCGCCCTCTATCGATTCGACGCCGAATCCCGCAGGTACAAGAGTCGTTGCGTTTTCCAGATTGGAGTGAGCCGTGGCAGTTGCATATAAGGTGGATGATTCGTTCGATCGATCGATGCTCGCGGGTGCCTCGTGCGCCTTCGGCGTATTCGACGGCGTTCATGCGGGGGCATCGGTTCATCATCGGCGAGGCGGCGAGATCTGCTCGCGAGATGGGGACGCGCTCGTTCGTCATCACGTTCGACGTCGATCCCGACGAGGTGTTTCGCCCGGGATGCGTGAAGAAGCTCATGACCAACGAGCGCCGCATCGACGAGCTCACGCGTCTCGACGTCGATGGCGTGATCGTGCTCCCGTTCTCCTCTCCTTCGCCGCTTCGAGCCCGACGCCTTCCTCGCATCCGCGTTTGCCGGTGGGGTTCCCGCATGTATGCATCGTCGGAGCTGATTTTCAGATTCGGCGCGAAGGCGGCGGGACGGTCGAGACGCTTGCGGTCTTTGGGAAGAAGCGGGGCATGAAGGCGTTCGGGCATGAGCTCTACATGATGGACGGCGCTCCCGTCACCGCGACGCGTATTCGCAGGTTGCTCGCCGACGGGGCGCATTGCCGAGGCAAATTGCTTGCCTCGGCCATCGCTACGAAATCGAGGGCGTGGTGAGAGCGGGGCGTCAGGAAGGTCGTGACATGGGCTTCAGGACGGCGAACCTTGCCGTTCCCGATGTCTCCAGGCGCTCGGCGACGGCGTGTACGCGGCTTACGCGCACGTGGGGAGGACGTTTACAAGGCTGCGGTGTCGGTCGGCATCCCTCCGATGTTCGAAGATGAGGCTACCTCGAACGTCGAGGCTCATCTGCTCGACTTCGACGGAGATCTCTACGGTCGCGAGGTGTCGATCGAATTCGTCGAATGGCTGCGCCCGATGATGAAGTTCCCCAGCGTCGAAGAGCTCATCGAGACCGTGATGGGCAATATCGCTTGGGTGCGCTCCAACCTCTGATCGCCGGTAAGCGATCGCTTGCCAGCGAAATGACGCGATAGGTGCTTCACAAATCCTACAAATCACCTAAAAATGGAGCGGTTACTTTTTTCCAACCTCGAAAACTATGTTGGAAGAGCAGGTACACCGATACGGTTTAACCAAGGAGGAGAGACGTGACTACACAAGTCGCATGGCTCGCCCCGATATGCGCGCTGATCGGCATATGCGTGGCGGCCTACCTCGGAAACTGGGTTCTCAAACAGGATCCGGGTTCCGAAAAAGATGAACAGCATCTCTATCAAGATTCAGCAGGGCGCGAAGGCGTTCCTCATGAGCGAGTACAAGCTGCTCATCATCTTCATGATCGTCGTGGCGGTCGTGATGGCCGTCGCGCTTTCGCCGATCACGGCCCTCGCGTTCGTCACGGGCGGCGTGCTTTCCGCAGCTGCAGGCTACGTGGGCATGCACGTCGCGACGCGCGCTAACACGCGTACGGCTCATGCCGCCGAGGCGTCGGTCGCCAAGGCGCTCAACGTCAGCTTCAAGTCGGGTCTGACCCATGGGCTTGTGCGTCGCCTCGTTCGCGTTGATGGGCTTGTCGCTGTGGCTGATCGCTCTCGTTTTCAGCGCGATGGCGGGTGTCACCCCCTCCGAGCTCACCGCTGACTTCATGACGCTCATTCACGAGAACGTCGGCATGGTCGAGGCTTCGCCACCGGCCTTCCGCCGTGGCTCTGTTCGCCCGTGTCGGCGGCGGCATCTACACGAAGGCAGCCGACGTCGGAGCCGACCTGGTCGGCAAAGGTCGAAGCCGCATCCCCGAGGACGACCCGCGCAACCCCGCAACCATCGCCGATAACGTCGGCGATAACGACGTCGCCGGCATGGGAGCCGACTTGTTCGGAGTCCCTACACCGGCGCTATCCTCGCTCCGACCATCCTTGCGGCCACGTTCGGCTCGCTGGGCGGTTACTTCGCCACGGGCGACCTTGTATGGGCCATCGTCGTCCCCGTCATCATCGCGGCATGCGGCATCATCACCTCGATCATCGGTCTTTTTCGCGGTTCGGACAAAGGAGGGCGCTGCTCTTCACAAGGCGCTCAACCGCGGCACCTACGTCGCTGCGGGTCTCGAGATCATCGTGATCTTCCTCATTTTTTCTTCGCGTGGAACGCTCAGACCGCCGAGGCCGAGCCCCCTGTGGCTGTTCGGCTCGGTCATCTGCGGTCTTGTCGCGGGCCTTGCCATCGGCAAGATCACCGAGTACTTCTGCTCCGATAAGTACAAGCCGGTTCACAAGATCGCCGAGTCCGAAACCGGCGCGGCGACGGTCATCATCGAGGGGCATCGGCACGGGCATGCTTTCCACCATCGCCCCGATCATCCTGGTCGCCCTCGCCATCATCGGCGCTTACACGTTCGGCAACCTGGCCTTCCCGAACGCGGCTGCTGAAGGCGGTATCGCGGTTGGCCTGTTCGGCGTCGGCCTTGCCGCGACGGGCATGCTCTCCAACACGGCCATCACCATCGGCGTCGACGCGTACGGCCCTGTTGCCGACAACGCGGGCGGCATCGCCGAGATGGCGGGCCTGCCCGAGGAGGTGCGCGACCGCACCGACCCTCGACGCCGTGGGCAACACGACGGCCGCCATCGCGAAGGGCTTCGCCATCGCGTCCGCCGGTCTGTCGGCCATCTCGCTGTTCGTCTCCTTCCAGGCGACGATGCATCACTCCCTGCCTGATTTCTCGCTGACGCTCACCGATCCCATGATCGTCGCGGGCATCTTCCTCGGCGCCATGATGCCCCTTCATGTTCGCCGCCCTCACCATGGGCGCGGTCTCCCGTGCGGCTCACGCGATGGTCGAGGAGGTTCGCCGTCAGTTCCGCGAGATCCCGGCATCATGGAGTACAAGGCCGCCCGAGTACGACAAGTGCGTCGGCATCTCCACCACCTCCGCGCTGCATGAGATGATGACGCCGGCATCCTGGCCGTCGTCGTGCCGATCGTCATCGGCTGCCTTAACCCGCTATGCTTCGGCGGCTTCCTCGCCGGCGCCGTGGCCCGGCATGCTCATGGCCATCTTCATGTCCAATGCCGGCGGCGCATGGGATAACGCCAAGAAATACATCGAGCAGGGCTTCCATGGCGGTAAGGGCTCCGACGCCCATAAGGCTGCCGTTGTCGGCGACACCGTCGGCGATCCTTTCAAGGATACTTCGGGTCCGTCCATGAACATCCTCATCAACTTGATGACGATCGTCTCGCTCACGTTCTCTCCGCTGTTCATCTTCGTGCAGACGCTCTTCTAGTTTCTGTTCGAGAGAACTTGCTTCTTGTCCGCCCTCGTCTTCATCGGCGAGGGGCGGTTTTTTGCTTCAAGGGGACTCTTAGCCGCATCGGTCGCCCGCAGTGCTCATCCGTTGCCGCTTCGCTTACGTGGGCGTGGTGCGAAATGTGCTAGTCTGAGCGAAAGTTTTGTTCCCGGTTGCCGGGTATGATAAAGAGCTATGTATGTTGACCAAGGGAGCCGATCGCGTGCGTCGATGGGAGCGTCGCTGATCGTATTCGACGACGCTCTCAAAGAGATCGAGCCGATAATCATCGAGGACAGAAGGACGTTTCACCGTTATCCCGAAGTTGGATGTCATGAGTACGTCGTCTGACGCGGTTTTGCGATTACCTCACGCAGCTGGGCGTTCCCCTTTCGACGCGTAGCCGATACGGTGTTATCGCGACGATCGCGGGAACCGCAGCGGACGCATACGATTCTCAAGGCAACCGCGCGCGCTCGTATCGCGCTGCGCTGCGATATGGACGGCCTTCCCGTCACCGAGCGCACTGATGTCGAATACGCTTCGGTGAACGAGGGATGCATGCATGCATGCGGTCATGACTGCCACATCGCCATGCAGCTCGGCGCGGCGCGTATCTTGAACGAAAATGCGTGATGAGATTCACGGCGAAGTCAGACTTTTTGTTCCAGCCCGCCGAAGAGATCTCCATCGGCGCGCGTAAGATGATCGACGCCGGCGCGCTCGATGGCGTCGATGCGATTTACGGCACGCACATCTGGAGCGAGGTTGATGCGGGCAAGATCTCGTGTCCGCCGGGGCAGCGCATGGCGAACACGGATTGGTTCCGCATCGACATTGAAGGCTCGAGCGCGCATGGGTCCATGCCGCATAAGGGCATCGACGCCGTGGTCGTCGCCGCCGAGCTCGTCGTCGCTCTGCAGGTGCTCGTCAGTCGCGACATCTCTCCGTTTGAAGCCCCTCGTCGTCACGGTAGGGAGATTCACGGCGGCGAAGCGCGCAATGTCATGGCGGGCTCAGCCTATCTCACGGGCACTATCCACACGTGGAACGCGCGAACGCGCGCGCGGCGATGCCGGAGCGTCTTGAGCGCATGATCGACCGATCCGCCCGCGCGTTCGGGGCGACGGCGAAAGCTTACGTTTGAAAGCGGCAACTGTGGGTTGTCGAACGACGCCGCATGTGCACATCGGGCGGAGCGCGCGGTCGAGAAGCTTTTCGGCTCCGATGCTCTCGATGACTACGAGGGGCACCCTCGCCGGCGAGGACTTCGCCGAGTATCTGAAGATCGTTCCCGGTGTCTTCGTTTTCCTGGTGCCGCAACCCGGAAGTGGATGCGAGCTGGCCTCAGCACAGCTGCCACTACAACGTTGACGAGAGCGTTTTTGAAGAACGGGGCCGCTCTCGCCGCGCTTTTTACGCTTTCGATTTTCTTGCAGAGCGAAAAAGAGGGCGAGTAGCTAGTAATCGTATTCGAATATAATTAAACAGGCTTGTAACATTTTATGTTACAAGCTGTTTGCATTAACGGTCGAAAAATCATGGTCTTGCGTGATATTGCGGAAAACGTCGATTGGCTCATGATGCTATCCGCCGGCGGCACGAGATGCGTGCGGTCGCAACCGGGAGGTTGCGACGCGGGAGTCGCGATCCGCGTTGTTTCATAAGAGTAGAGGTTTGCGAAATGAAGATTCTCGGTCTGGGTGTTCCCGAGCTCGTTATCATCTTGGTGGTCGTCCTTTTGATCTTCGGGCCTAAGAACCTCCCAAACTCGGTTCCGCCATCGGCAAGGGCGTCAAGAGCCTGCGCAACGGTCTCGCGGGTGATAAAGAGGAAGCCGCTGATGAGGTTGTCGAAGAGGTTGTCGTCGAAAAGGTCGAGAAGCTCGAGAGCGCATCCGAGGAGCAGGCTGCTAAGCCCAAGGTGAAGCGTGTGGTCAAGAAGGTCGCCGCCGAGTAACCGGCCGAATCTCATCTCATCGGACGTCGATTCGCCCCAACGAAGAGCCGTCGCGCCGCAGCGTTCATTAAGCGAATTATCGGAGGGCATCCGTCGTGGACGGGTGTCCTCCTTCATTTGGGTAAAATGGCGAAGTCGGTTGGAGGAGAGGACGGTTCGTGGAGAAGTACGTGGCTGAAGCGCGGAACGCGTGGCTGGTTATCTTCGGCTTCGCGTGCGCCCAGTGCTTCCTTTACACCGTCTTGTTCATAGGGGTTCCCCTTTCGTATGCGTATCGAGCACCCGCTCGGTTCGATCTGCTGTCCGTTCTCGTGTTCTTGGCGACAGCTTTTCTGCTCGTGTGGCTTTTGAAAAGCGGTTTGCGCGACCGTCTTTTCTCCGCGCCCTTCGTCGGGTGTGCTCCCTTTCTTCCCTTTGATCGGGCTTGGGCTGCGCGCGTTCGGCTTTTTCGGCGAGCGAGCCCGCCTATGCTTTGGTCGAGATGCTCGTCGAGGGCGCCTTCATGGGTTTTCCCGCAGGCTTGATGCTGTGCGCTTGGGGTCGCGCCATCGGGTGTTTCCCCATAGAGCAGTCGGTTCCGATTGTGTTCATCGGCTCGGCGCTCGGCTCGGCGCTTGGATTCGCCGTCTCAGTTCTGCCTGTTTCCGGGGCGGTGCTGGCGCTGCAGGTTCTGCTCATCCCGAGCTTTCTCCTCATGCTACGGGCTCGAGGTTGCGGTGAGGACGCGATTGCCTCGAGGGGGGAGGGCGCGCCCTCGTCCCTCGACTCGGGTGATGAGGGCCTGCTCGAACGCGGGGTTGCCGATATGAGCGCGCAGGCGAGCACGCTGTCGATGCGCATCCTCGCAGGTACGTGCGTGTACGGATTGGCCGCCGGCCTCGTCGAAGCGACGCTCGCGTCTTCGGCGTCTTCGGGGCGTCGACCGATTCGTTCGTCTTGCTGTTGTTCGCCCTGTACTGCCTGGCTGCCATTCAGCTTTTCGGCGGGTCCCCTTGGTCTCGATGCGCAGGATTCTGCCTACGCGTGAGACGTCGTCGGCTGAAGACGCGGGTCCGCTCGATGGTTCGTATCGCCTTGCGGTTCTGCTCATGCTCACGGGCTTTCTCCTCGTCCCCACGCTCAAGCTCGTCGGGGTCGCCGGCGAGTCGGTTATATTCGCGGGGTACATGGGCGTCACGACCGTGCTCGTCTCCTTGTTCTTGGTGATGGGGCGTATTTCGGGACGCGATTCGGCGCGTGCGTTCGCCCAGGGTTTCACGGCGCTGTTCTTCGGCGAGTTCGTAGGCGTGATGGCGGGGGGCGCGGCGGGTGCGGCTTTCGGCGGCGTCGCGTCGACGCCTTCGGTGGCCGTTGCCGGCGTCGCGGTCATCGTGGCGAGCCAGTTTCTGTTCACCGACCGCGACTTGAAAGCCTGTCTCATGTCGTCGATGAGACCGACCTGTTCGAGGAGGCGTGCTCGCGCATCGCGCGTGACGCCGCGCTGTCGAAGCGTGAGTCGGAGATTCTGCCTTTCGCGTTGCGCGGGCGAACGAGCGAGCGCATCACGGCGGAGTTCTACATTTCCAAGCACACGGTCGACACGCACATACGTCGCATTTACGCGAAATGCGACGTGTGCAGCCGTCAGGATCTCATCGATCTGGGGGAGCGCGTCGAGCGTGAGCTGCGCGGTCGATGACGTCGGCTTTTCGCGCACGTTTCGTCCTCGTTGCGAAGCGTGCGTTTTCCTCTTTTCGGCGTTTTTCGTTTGTTCGTTGATAGGTTGTTCGGGACGGCGCGTTGTGCGCGATGGTGCTCGGCGAGGTGAGGAGTGTTTTCATGCAGGAAGTCACGCTGTATTCCGATGGGTCTTCACGCGGAAACCCGGGTCAGGTGGGTTGGGTGCGTTCTGCAGTTTCGCGACAGGTCGGGTAAGCTCCATGAACTCGAGCTATCGGGCGGTTTACGTGCACGACGAACAACCGCATGGAGCTGCTCGGCGTGATCACGGCCTCGAGGCGCTCAAGCGTCCGTGCCGGGTGGAGGTTCACTCCGATTCGGTACGTCGTGAACGCGTTCAACCAGCACTGGGTCGAGGGTGGTTGAAGCGCGGATGGCGCAACGCCGACAAACAGCCCGTGAAAAACGTCGATTTGTGGAAAAAGGCTCCTTGCCGCGAAGGAGCCTCACGAGGTGACGTTTCACTGGGTGAAGGGACATGCTGGGCATCCGAGAACGAGCGTTGCGATCAGCTGGCCACTGCGGCGGCGGATGCTCCCGATCGACAGGTGGACGAGGGTTCGCGGGGGGTAGCGTTTCGCGCGCAAGGTCGATGCTGCGCGCGGCTCCCTCCGCCGTCCTTTCGCGGAGTTAGCGCAAGTCGCTGCAATAATCGCGCGTGATGATGCGCTTCTCGCTATCGGGAAGAGGTGCGCGTACAGCCGCATGAAGTAGCTATCGGTCATCGACGCCAGGTAGTCGACGACGATTTGATCCGGATCGGTTTCCAGATACGCTGCGGGTTTATCGTTCTTGATTTTTTTGCGGCGAGGTAGGCGACGTGGTGCAAATATACACGGGCGAATCACTCTCGTCCGATTTGCAGATCTCGAGCAGTCGTTCGTACATGTCCTGAAACATTTCCTCGACGATGTTGCGCGCGTCGGCGGTCATCCCTCCCGATCGTAGATAAGCTCACGTAGTTCTGCCGCTTCCGCGCGCGAGATCCTCGAAGATCTCGCCGGCTTAAAAGCCAGCGATCAGGGAATCGGTTCCGCATAACTGTTTGTTGACGATGTCGACGGTGAGGTTGTTGATGATCTGCGCGTTGTAGCCTTGGTGGTTCAGGGCGTCGCCGTCGAACGCGTCGTAAGTCGATGACGCCCATGTCGTAGGCGTCTTTGCCGATCTTTTTGCCGATGGCGATCATGTCGCTCACGCGCACGACGCAGCCTTCGAGCGTCGAGGGTCTCAGGGTCTTGATGCGGCTTTCGTCCTCGTTGCAGATTTCGACTAGTCGGTCGAGCTGCTCGAAAGTGCTCGTCGGGAGCGGGCGAGCTTTTTGGCAGCAGAACTCCCCTGTTGTGGCACAAAACGCCGTCGAGCGTTTGAGGGAAACGCTCCGGTAGAGTTCGTCGAGCACGCGGACGGGGTGGACGTTGTGGTTGAAGAACTTTCCCGTGCGCGTATGATAGATCTTGTTGAGAAAGCGCTCGCCTGCGTGCCCGAAGGGCGTGTGCCCGACGTCGTGCCCGAGCGCGATTGCTTCGATCGCTGCTCGTTCAGCCCCGAGGAGGCTGCCGATGCTGCGGGCGACGCGGCTCACCAGCTGAACATGCAGCCCGCGACGGCAGATGTCGTCGTTTTCAACGAAGGAAAACACCTGGGTTTTCCCCCGCGTAGCGGGCGTAGGCCGATGATTTTCGATTTTTTTTCGATGTCGCGCGAACGCGGGTCGTGCCAACGTCGCGTCGTCATGAGGGTTGCGCGTGCGTCTCGTGACATTTCGATCGTCGAAGGCGCACGGGTGAGCGCGACCCGCTGCGCGGTCGGCCTGTATCGCGCGCTCGATTTCAGGGTCGAGCGTGAGGTATGACGAGCGTTGTCCCATGGCTTCCTCTTTACGTTTCGCGAGTTTTGGCTCATTGTAGCGTCTCGCGCGAACGAGGTGGGATATTATGACCAAACGAAAAAGAGAAGGAGTCGTCTTGGTTTCACGTGATAACGATGGCGGCGGTGGTCCTCGCATCGCGGTCGCGGGCTTCATCATGCCGGAAACGTGAGCTTCGCCGGCATCAACGTCGCCGCGCGTCGTGAAATGGTACCCCCATGGCGTTCTCGTGCGGCGCCCCATGATCGAGGTGACCCCGCCTGCTCGGCTGGTTCCGCGCGTGCTGCTTCCCGGAGCTGCTCGCAACCATCGTCATGGCGGCCTTTTTGCGTGCTCGGCCGCTGTTCGATCCCGCCTCGTCGATCATCGAATTTGCCCGCTTCAGGGCGTGCTCGCTTCATGATTCTCGGCGCGGGCATCGCGCATACGCCGGGATCTCGGCCTGTGGCGCGCGCTCGGATGGTCCATCGCAGGTTACATGATCGTCGGCGGCGGCGTGATGCTCTTGCCGTGTTCACCGCCATGGCGGGGGGCTTTGCCGTTTATCGACACGGCGTTCATGAACATGACCACCATGGTCTGCGGGGCTCTTGGATCCTCGATCGCCGTCGCGTTCGTGCCCCCGCGCTTCGCGTATGCGCGCGAGTTCGAAGACGGTTACGTCAACGCCATCGAGGTGTCGTCACGCTCGGTCGCGGCACGTGCGTACGATAAGCTCGCCGACCCTTCGTGGAAGCCCCTCGCGACCGCATCGACGGGGGCGCGGGTAAGGTGAGGACGTTCGACGGTCGATGGAGCGTCGCGCTCGCGAAAGCGACGAAAGTTGATTCTCGTTCGAGGATCGAATCGGGCAGCTCTCGATGGGGGGGGTGCGCGGTTGAATGTGTGGGGAAGGAGTTGCTCTATCTTGGCAGAGGGTTTTATCAGCGATGAGGACATCAGGCGCGTGCGCAGGCGAGCGACATCGTCTCGATCGTCGGGGAGCGAAGCCCGGTGAAGCAGCGCGGGCGCGACTTCTGGTGCTGTTGCCCGCTTCATAACGAGAAAGAGCCCGTCGTTTAGATCGACCCCGCGCTTCAGCTGTGGCACTGCTTCGGATGCGGCGAAGGCGGTGACAGTGTTCGCCTTCCTCATGAAAACAGAGGATCTCACGTTTCCCGGGCCGTGCGCAAGCTCGCCGAGCGAGCTCATATCGACATCGTCGAGACGGGCGGTCGCGGCGCGTCTTCCGAGCAAGAAGGGCCCGCCTGAAGGAAGATCTGCAAGATCACGGCGGAGTTCTACCATACCCAGCTCATGCGCAACCCGGCTCCCGATGCCGCCGCTGCGTCTTACCCTGGCGAGCCGCGGGCTGGGGGTCGGTTCCAGCTGTGGCAGCTCGGTTTCTCCCAGGCAAAGGCGCGCTCGTTCGGCATCTGAGCGCCGCTCGCTTCAGCGCGGAGGAGATGATCGAGGCCAACGTCGCCACGCGCGGGCGTGACGGGCGCTTGCGCGATCGGTTCTTCAACCGCGTGATGTTTCCCATCTCCGACATCCAGGGCGATTGCATCGCTTTCGGCGGGCGCGTGATAGGAAAGGGCGAGCCGAAGTACCTCAACTCGCAGGAGACCCCCATCTTTCATAAATCGCAGGTGCTACGGGCTCGATAAAGGCGAAGGCGGCCATGGCCTCGACGGGTGACGCCGTGGTCGTGGAGGGCTATACCGACGTTATCGCCCTTCACGAGGGCGGTATTGAAAACGTGGTCGCCACGTTGGGCACGGCGCTCACCTTGCGGCATATCCGCATCTTGTCGCGTCATGCCAGTAAGCGCATCGATGTATTTGTTCGACGGCGACGCGGCGGGACAGCGAGCAGCTGATCGCGCTTGCAG
>VOFI01001439.1_pt1 | contig 18299 bp, 19 predicted proteins | sample 5384131 | NCBI WGS metagenome assembly VOFI01 (sample SAMN12384728, study PRJNA508395) | human gut metagenome | isolation source: healthy gut H | host: Homo sapiens
CGCCCTTGTATCCAACAGAAACAAACATAAAACAGGAGTGATTCACAATGAATGAAAAGATACCTGAAACTTTAATTCTGATTCAAGGAGAGCCGGAATATGAACTGATCGACGCTTGTGAGGATTGCAGCTTTTGGTACAGCCCCTGCTACAAAAAGAAATACGCCCTATTATCCCATGACGATCACGGCCTCCCTATTCCCTATCCAGAAATGGAAACTATGTCGGCACCTATGGGAATCAAATAAACGAATTGCTGGCCCCTGATATCCCCCTGGACAGACAGGAAGTATTAAGGAAACTGGGGCAGCGATATCCAGAGGCAGAACAGCAATATAAAAAGTTTCGGCATTGGCACAGGGGCAAAAACAACCGGAATCCCAAAGATTACAGCACACGTCAAAGGAGTGAAAAGCTTATGGCGAAAACCAGCAAATACAAAGCCATATTGAGTGATTCTGATATTCCCTTGAATGAAAACGGACGAATAACGGTCTATATTTCCAAAGCCGCCCGTATCAAGGCAGAAGCGCTAAAGGATTTAACAGGCGGCAGCCGAAACGATGTAATCGAACACGCGATTCATTTCTATTTCGGATATATCTCAACCGGTATGGAACAATCCTTTCTCTGCGATACTTACGGAACAGAGCTGAAAGCCGCTATTCAGAAATCCGAAGCCCTGATTCGGAAAAACCTATACCGCCTGGCGGTAGAAACCGATATTCTCACACGGTTAATTGCCAATGATTACGCTCTTACAAAAGAACAGTACGACGCTTGCCGTGCCGCCGCCGTGAAATCCGTGAACCATCTAAACGGCACAATCGCGCCTCACCAGTTAAACCAGGGGACAGAAAAAGAAGGTGACTAAACATGCCGAAATATCCCCGCATCATTGTAAACAGCCGGTATTGCCGTGTTGCCCGATCCGGCGAACAGACCGACGGTAAAAATATCGTCAGCGGGTTTGCGATGGAAAACCTCGTTCAGTATGTCGGAACCCGTGAAGGCGTTGTTTTCAATCAGGCTAACGGGTTGAATCTGCCGGTAACGGAAAAGCAGACCTCTTTTATCCAAAAGCTTTTGGACAACTGCCCGGATATAACAAATTTAATTGAATATGCGGACTATCAGGAAGCTTCTACCAGGCCTTAACCCGATATGTAGCAACGCGGCCCGGCGTGAGCAAAAGCGGAGAACACGGCTTATTTGGTTATCGGGAAAATATCAACCTGCAGGAAGCCGCAAAAGAATTAAGCGGCTATGAGGGCCGGATTTGGCGGCATATCGTTTCTCTTAGGCGTGAGGACGCGGATAAATTAGGCTATAACACGCAGCGGCCCTGGAAACTGCTTATAGAAGCCCATTTACATGAACTGGCCGAAGCTTCCGGGATTAAGCCGGAAAACCTGCGCTGGTATGCCGGTATGCACGACGAGGGACACCACCCGCACATTCACCTTTTTGTCTTTTCGGCCAATCCCAAAGAGGGATATGTCACCGCACAAGATATTAAAAAAATTGAATCCATGTATGCAAAGGATATCTTTCGGGAAGAAATGAAACCGGTTTACGCCCAAAAAACAAAATACCGGGATACTCTGAACCAGACGGCGCGGGAGCTGCTTCACCTGGACGCACTCCAAAACAGCGTCAGGGACGCGCCGATGGGCGGCTTAACTCCCAGCGCTGCCGCTTCGCTTATGGAAAAGCTGCGGAAATTAAGCGATACCTTACCCACAAAGGGCCGTATGTTTTATAAATTCATGCCACCCGCAGTAAAACAACAGATTGACAAAATCGCCGTTGATCTGCTGAACAGTTCCCCCAGTGCTGACAGAGTTGTTTGAAAAATGGCAGGAAACACAAACGGAAATTGATAAAACCTATTTGGAAGAACCTGAAAAAAGAAGCTTTGAAAAAGAACCTTCCTTTAACGTTGTCAAAATGCTGTAATTCAAGCGGCAATTCAGTGCCGGTCAGAGATTCCGAAGGAGAAAACCGACGAAAAATTCCGGGAGCTTGCCCTTGCAGCAATGAACGGCGATACAAAAGCGCAATACCGGTACGGAAAAGAGCTAGTCCGTTTAGGCCGGGGCGATGAAGCCGACACCTGGCTGGGGCTTGCCTCCGCACACGGCCATATTTTTGCTTCCTATGAGCTGGCAGCCCTATACGACAGCCAAGACAATAAAGAAATGGCCGCCGCTTTCTTTGGCCGCACCTTCGACCTCACCATAGATACCATTAAAAACAGCGATATCGCGATTGATATTCTTTACAGTGACACACCGAAAAAATATGACTTTGAGGAAGAATTATTGCCTGACAGCAGCTATAACGGAAAGTTGGAGGAACTGATCGGCAAGCTTTTAGAAAATGGAATCGGACGAGAGCCAAACCGGGAACAGGCAAAGCTTTTTTATGAAATGGCCTTTCATCACGGCTGCGATTACTTATCTGTAAAATTAGGCCGCATGGCACAAGCGGACGGACAGCCGCTGGTCTGCGGCCTACTGGTTTATGAAAGCGTCTGAAAAGAATATTCCAGCCGGACAGTACGCCTTGGCGCAATATCTGGAATGCGGCGGCAGGCTATCGGCAGACAAGACACGCGGCCAGTCCTGATGAACCATTTGACAGCACCGCCGATACTAACGAACCGCTGCCTAAAAGTTCGAGCTTTACGCTGGCTGGACAAAGGAATACAAGGAGGCCAGGCTTTTTCTGTATGGAAGTAAAACACAAGAACCTGACTTAGAAAAAGCTTATCAGTGCATGACAGCCGAAGCACAAAAGGGAAACGCTTTTGCCATGCACGATCTTGGCAAAATGCTCTTAAGCGGCGTTGGCTGCGATGAAAACGCGGAGGAAGCGCACGAATGGTTTCGGAAAGCTCTGGACGGGCTGAAAACAGCTTTGACAAAAGAACAAAACCAGCCGGCGCAAACTCCTAAAGAGCAGGCAAAAAATCAGACGAAGGATAGGTTATTTACAGTTTCGTATCGGCAAAATGTATTCTTTAGGCTATGGAGCTGACAAAAAGTCCTGAAACGGCCGCTGAATGGTTTCAAAAAGCCGTCGATATGGGAAATCCTTTTTGCCGCATATTCCTTGGAAGCCTTTACCGGCGCGGCGAAGGGGTGGAACAAAATGACAAGCAGGCTTTTTCGCTTTTTCTCATGGCCGCCAGTGATAAAATATCCCCTAACGCCTATGCAATGTATCAACTCGGCGGCATGTACCAGAATGGAATTGGAACCGAACAGGATTTAAAGGAATCCGAGCGGTGGTATCAACGCGCATATCAGGGCTTTTTGTCATTGGAAGAAAAAAGCCGGGACGATAAGCTGTGGTATCGCTTGGGACAAATGAATATGGCTGGAATCGGAACTGCCGTTAATCTGGAAGCCGCAAAGCTGTATTTCAACCGGTCTGCAGGCTACGGAAATACTGACGCGGAATATGGCCTGGGCTGCTTATATGCGAATCCAGATTTTTTTCAGAATACAATATTCCAAAATCGATTGAGCATTTTTTTAAAGCTGCAGAAGCACAAAACCAATTTGCACAGTACCAGCATTGGCAGACTTTATTTGGGCGAAAATGAGGATATCCCCAGGGATATTGAAAAAGCAATCTGTCCTTCCTGCGTCCTTCCTCTCCGCTGACCAGGGAAACCAATTTGCGCAATACCAACTCGGCAGGCTCTATTTGGGCGAAAACGAAGATATCCCCAGGGATATTGAAAAAGCTCTGTCCTTCCTGACCAGGGAAACCAATTCGCACAGTACCAGCTTGGCAGGCTCTATTTGGGCGAAAACGAAGATATCCCCCAGCTCTCCGCTGACCAGGGGAAACCAATTTGCACAGTACCAGCTTGGCAGAGACTTTATTTGGGTGAAAATGAGGGATATCCCCAAAGACATTGAAGGCCCTTTCTTTCCTGCAGCTCTCCGCTGACCAGGGAAACCAATTCGCACAGTACCAGCTTGGCAGGCTCTATTTGGGCGAAAACGAAGATATCCCCAGGGATATTGAAAAAGCTCTGTCCTTCCTGCAGCTCTCCGCTGACCAGGGAAACCAATTTGCACAGTACCAGCTTGGCAGGCTTTATTTGGGTGAAAACGAGGATATCCCCAAAGACATTGAGAAGGCCCTTTCTTTCCTGCAGCTCTCCGCTGGCCAGGGAAACCAATTTGCACAATATCAGCTTGGTAAGCTCTATTTGGGCGAAAATGAGGATATCCCCAGGAATATTGAAAAAGCCCTTTCTTTCCTGCAGCTCTCCGCTGACCAGGAAAACCAATTTGCACAATATCAGCTTGGCAAGCTCTATTTGGGCGAAAACGAGGATATCCCCAAAGACATTGAGAAGGCTCTTTCTTTCCTGCAGCTCTCCGCTGACCAGGAAAACCAATTTGCACAGTACCAGCTCGGCAGGCTTTATTTAGGTGAAAACGAGGATATTCCCAGAGATATTGAAAAAGCTCTGTCTTTCCTGCAGCTCTCCGCTGACCAGGGAAACCAATTCGCGCTGTACCAGCTCGGCAGGCTTTATTTTCATGGTGATGAAGGGATTCCGAAAGATATGGATAAAGCCTTATTTTATCTTCAAGCTTCCGCAGAATTAGGGAATGAATACGCGCAAAGCTTTTTAGATTATATCGAAAGGGGCTATCAGCCTATTTCAAATCTGCTGTATTGCGGGGCTTCCATATTTAGTTCTCCCATTCGCAGGCATTTGGAAAAACAGCTTTACGCGCGGATCACACGCTGATCCGTGAAGAACAGAAGAAAAAAGCTGCCCTTGGCCACAACCGCAATGACCATAAACATACCATGACCTATTAAGGAGGAAATTTTTATGTACACTACCCCTGCAGATTGGGGAATTACAGAACCGATGCTGACCGTTCTGTTTTCCCATCAGGAAAAAGCAATCGCCCTTTCCGACAACGGGGAATTGTTTTACAGCGAAATGCCGGAAGAATATATTTTCCCCGGCTCTGTCCTTCCTATCAGCGACGCCGCCCCGATACAGGAATTACCGGAGAATGAGCGGCAGGAAATTCAACGTCTTTGCTGTGATATTCTGGCACGATACCGTTTTGATTGGGAGGTTTCACACCATGAAGAAAAATTATGATAAAGATGCCTAGCTGAAAGAGCAGGAAGAAAAAATTACGGGACTACAAAAATAAATTATTGGAAATCGCAAAGAGCTTTCAAACCAACCCGGAGGAAATCGCGGAGCTATTAGCGTTCAAAACAAAGTTTTACCGTTACAGCCTGCGAAACACCATGATGATTTACAGCTATAATCCATACGCTACTTTCACAGCAAGTTATCAGGGATTTAAAAAATGGGCTGGTCGGTACAAAAGAACGCACAAAAGCGCCTATTTTAGTTCCGGTCAAAATCACTTATTTAATTCATGACGGTAAATGGATTCCGTTAAGCGTTGCCGATGAAGCACTGAAAAAAAGCCTATCGTGCGGGGGAAATTGAATCAGAGGTAATCCAAAGATATAAAATCGGCTATGTTTACGATATCTCGCAAACCAACTGCCCGCCCGAACAGTACCCTAAATTTTATTATGGGAGCGCCAGCATGGATCATAAGCTCGCCTGCGACGCTATGAAGGAATACGCTGAAACCCGGCTGCACTGTTCTGTTTCCATTAAAATTTATCTTCCATTTCCCTACGCGGTTTTTATCTGCGCGGAGAAAACAAACTGGTATTAAGTGATAAACTCAACGATACCCAGCGTCTTTCCTCGGGCCTGCACGAATTATCACACGCAATCCTGCGCCATTCCCCGACGCATTACAGAAAAACACGGCGCAAAACGAATTTGAAGCCGACGCATTAAGCGTTATGCTTCAATATCACGCAGGCTTGGAACTGACAGACGTTAGAAAACAGCATTTAGCCCATCATTACCATGACCTAGTAAATAACCTTCCTAAAAATCTAACCATTGAAAAATCCTCGACCATGTTTCCCAAACCTATCGAAACATGATTGAGGATTTTGACGCTGTTATGAATAAATATCTGGAACAGCGGCAGGAAAAGCCGAAAGAAAAAGAAGTCCTGCAAGGAACAAAGGATTTTAAAATCCTTAATTTTAGCGTAAAAGACCATGTATATATGGCAAACGTACAATATGGAAACAGACAGGAAACCCGCGCGGTTATGGAGCAGTCCGGGATATTGCATATTCAGACAGGCTCTAAGCTTACCGGCGATCTGGAAAGGCACGATTTCAAGCCTTATGACATCGAACGGTATTATGCCTTTGAGTATGCTCACAGGGCCTATGCTCTCGCCTGGGCGTTAGGCGGTTCTGTACTTCATGGAACCTACGACAGCATGACGTTTCACCGGGACGGGGCTGATCCTCTTACAATCGAAAAACAAGGGGACATTCTGACAATCTCCCCTGTGTTTCATAATGAAAACCGAACCTTTTACTCTCCAAAAATAACATTTCGCATAAACGCTGCAGAACAGACCTTAACTCCCTTATCGTATGAGCATACAGACAGAAATACCAGCTATTCTACGAAAGACAATCCTAAACTGCAAATGGAGCTGAACAAGTATTGCGTTGAAAAATGGTTCCCTGATTTTAAAAAGGGGTTTTGTCCAAAATACGCGATTCAAAATGGCCAAAACTAATTTTCAAAAGGACGGAACCACCCGTCTTGAAGAATCAGAGCCGCAAAGCAAGGCCCTAAACTAAAAATGGGAGGCTGAATTTATGCCGGTTCAATTTTATATCATGCTGGCAATTATCGTTCCTTTACTCGTTCTTGTTGTAATTCTTTCTTCTAAGGAAAAAAATTTGAACTCCATCAAAGCAAAAACCGTTGGCGACGGGCAACACGGAAAGGCCCGTTTTGCCACGAAAAAGGAGATTACTCAGGCATACCCTCTTACAGCCTTTACTCCTGACCTGTGGAGACAGGGAAAAAATCTGCCGGATTCAAAGGACGCTGGAATCGTAATAGGCTTTGAACGGAAAAAGGGGACTCCCATGTGCCGCCTTGACTATTCCGACAGCCATACCCTTGCCATCAGTACCACCGGGGGAGGAAAAACCACCTTTTTCCTTTATCCCAATATCGAATACACTCTCGCCTGCGGCTGCAGCTTTGTTTGTACAGACAGTAAAGGCGACGTGTTTCGGGACTATGCGGGAATTGCCCGCGACTGCTACAGCTTTACACCCTATGTATTTGACCTACGTTTTCCCCTGTGCAGCGATAAATATAATCTAATCCATCTGGTAAACAAATACATAGCTTTATATCAAGAAAGCGGAAAGCCGGAATATCTCGCCAGGGCTGAAAAATATGCTAAAATAACCGCCAGGTCTATTGTGCATACCAAGGGTTTTGACGGAGGCGGCCAAAACGCTTTTTTTTTCTATGATTCCGCAGAGGGGTTGATCGCCTCTGTAATTCTGCTAGTATCAGAGTTTTGTCCAAAAGAGGAACGGCACATCGTCTCTGTTTTTAAAATCATTTTGGAACTGCTGGAAAAGGACAGTGACAGCGAAAATAAGGAAACCTATTTCCATAAGCTCATGCGGCAGCTTCCACCGGAACACAAAGCGAAATGGCTGGCAGGAGCAGCCTTAGCCGCACCCGATGAAAGCATGGCCTCTGTGATATCGACGGCGATCAGCCGGTTATTGTCCTTCATTGATTCGGAAATAGAACAGTTAATGTGCTTTGACAACGGCCTGGATACGGAAAAGCTTTGTACGGAAAAATCCGCTGTTTTCATTGTATTCCCAGAAGCCGATAAGTCAAAGCAATTTTTGGTTCCGTTAATCATTAAGCAACTCTATGATGAATGTATCGAATTTGCCAATCATCATGGAAACAGATTAGACCGCAGAATGTATTTTTTCCTTGACGAGTATGGAACGATGCCTGCGTTCCCCGACGCGGAGGCTATGTTTTCGGCGGGCAGAAGCAGAAACATTCTGCAGGTTCCTATTATCCAATCCCTTTCCCAGTTAGAAGAAAACTATGGCCGTTATGGTGCGGAAACCATCAGGAGTGCTTTGCCAAAATATTATTTTCGGCGGTCTCTCCCCTTTCGCCAGCTGCGGAGGAATTGTCTAAATCGCTTGGAAATCAAACGGTTTTATCCGGCAGCGTGTCAAGGTTCCAGCTCTGGAAGCGGCCGAAAAGGGAGCAATCAAAGCCTTCAAATGATTGCCCGGCCTCTTATGACACCGGACGAAATACGAACGCTGCCTATGGGAGAATGGATATTTTTAAAAACCAGAAATCACCCTATGCACACCACGCTAAAGCGGTATTCCGATTGGAATATTATATTAAATCAGCCTTTCAATATTCCTTCCCAGCCTTTAAAGCCTATTCGGTATGCAAGCCGAGAGACGCTAATCGGCTCGGTTCACCAACGGTTTATGACCCATAATCCAGAACCATTTATTTTAGAAACAGATTATGAGCCGCCAGCACAGAAAAAAACAATTTAATAGCTACTCTAAAAGCAGGCCGGAAAAACCGGCCTGCTTTTTTATCAAATTTTTAAGAAAGCAGGTTTTTACTTATGTTCAATACAGAAACTATTTTCCGAGTTCATAAAAACAAAAATTACACCACTATGTGCAATTTGCATTTCGATGATAGACGGTTAAGCCTTAAAGCCGTCGGCCTTCACTCTTTCATTTTATCAAAGCCAGACGATTGGAAAATTATTATTCAAAATATCATTAATTCTCATACAGACGGGCGGGAAAGCGTCTATTCCGGGATACGGGAATTGATAGAATTGGGATATTGGGTAAAATATCCGGTGAGAAAAAACGGAAAAATTCACCACTACCAAACAGATATCTATGAGGAACCCCAGCCCGAAGGTCGTCGCTGCGTAAAAGTAGAGTACCTTTTAGACCTGTCTTTGCGTCACCTATGACAGCGGAAAAACAGAGTATTTTAATCTTGACGGTACGCCAGCTCAGGGAATCTCAAAGGAAGAAATGATGCAAACTCTGTTTTCGGGAAACCCGAAAGCAGAAAAAAGCAGGCCGAAAACCTGCTTCCGGAAAACCCGTATTCAGAAAACCACCATGCAGAAAAACAGCAACTACTAAATACTGATATACCAAATACTGATTTACTAAATACTGAACAAACTGTTGTGTCTGATAAAGAAAAGTTTGTGGACGAAATGAAAAAGAAAATTAAATTTGATAATCTCCTGCAGCAAGGCGCCGATCCTTCCGTTTTGAAAGCGATTTTAGAGGTAATAACAGAAACGTGTCTTTCCTCTGCTTCTACTGTAAAGCTGAACAGGAAGCAAATGGTATCCCGCCCTTTGGTGCGGGATCGCTTCCCCCTCACAGACGCGCATGTTATGTCCGTCTGCCGCTCTGTTTCCCGTCACAGAAAAACTATTCTCCATCTGCGGCGTTACCTTCTTTCCGCTTTATATACCGCAGAACCCGCCATGCTCCCCGAACCGGAAGTTCCGTCGTCCTACGATTTGGACGAATTTGAAAGGTATACCAGCTCTCCCGGTTATTTTGAATCCTTGATATGTCCTTAGTCCGTCCCTTTTATGTTGTATACAAATCTTGAAACACTAATTTTTCCCATAGCGACGGGATTTGTGGCAGCTTTTGAATCAATTTTGTATACAAAGGCACCTATTTTGTATACAAAAATATTTTCTTAAAATGCAGGCTCTGCCTGCATTTTGTGTGTGACTTGGATCCTTTTTGGATACAAGTCTTTATCCGCATCTTTTCTCATACCCTCTTTGAAACCCTTCTCCTTTCTTTTCTCTCCGCAATCTGCAGAAATATATGCCCGCGCTGCTGCTCCCGCTGAAATGCGGACGCAAAATAAAAGCCGGGAAACTGGTTCCCGGCAGTGAATTTATTTCGCTTTTTTTTTTAAATAAGGGGACGATCTGAATACTGGCATCGTCAGCCCAATCCAGAAGCTTGTTAACCGCTGTGCGCGTGATACTAGATTCTTCCTTTAAAATCGCCGTATCTTCTTTCAGGCTGGACACATCGGTTTAAGTACGGCAACATCGGTCTTTAGAGCCGCCGTATCTTCTTTCAGGCTGGACACATCGGTTTTAAGTACGGCAACATCGGTCTTTAGAGCCGCCGTATCTTCTTTCAGGCTGGACACATCGGTTTTAAGTGTGGCAACATCAGTCTTTAGAACCGCCGTATCTTCCTTTAGGCCAGACACATCAGTTTTAAGTGTGGCAACATCAGTCTTTAGAGCTGCCGTATCTTCCTTTAAACTAGAGATATCCTCTTTTACCGGCTCTAATTCTTCTTTCATGATAGCCCGTACAGCTTCCAGCATTTCTTTGTCTGTCATTTGTTATCCCCCCTATATCAAAGTCGTTTATATGCCTCTAAAATCATCGTTTCCACTACCGCAAAAATACGCTGCTGTTCGTCAAAAGGTAAAGATTCCACCTTTTCCGATAAAAATGAAGCTCTGGTTTGATAAGTATTTTTGATAACGTCCGTAAAAATCTGATCCGCAGTCGCGCCGATTTCGTTGATAATCAATATCAGCTTTTCCAGACTGGGAAAATTAACACCGCGCTCGATTGCAGATATATAATTAGGTGATAATCCAACCTTTTCAGCCAGGGTTTCCTGGGTTAACCCGCTTTGTTCGCGATACTGCTTAAACCTGCTGCCTACCGCTTTCTTATTAAATTTCTCATTCACTTAGAATACCTCTTGTATTTTTTGATTCTTATAAAGTTAGTATATCTGTTTCGCCTGCAATTAAAATAAAGTCATTCAGTTACTGTTTATGTATAACAGTTAAAAATATCCACCTTTTTATTGACAATTCTGTATTGCCAATTTACACTTTAACTAACTGAAATAAATTTATATAAACTGTAAAACATTTATGAATATTAAAATCACTACTGTTTAGGAGGAGAAACTTATGAAGAAAAAAATTGAAATCTCTGGCCTGACACAGAAATTAAAAGCTTTCAGAGAATCAAGAGGTTACTCTCAGAATCAGCTTGCAGATTATTTAGGAATTGAAAGGTCAAGTTATACCCGATACGAAACCGGAGAAACCGAACCTTCCCTGTTTGCATTAAAAAAAATTATCTATTCTTTATGGTGTGTCCGCTGATTTTTTTGCTGGATATCCATATGAATGTCAATTACAAGTTACAGAACGATATTACACGCAAATATAAAATTTTGCGTGGATATCATCTTGACGATTTTATTAGATAACCCTATTTACTCAAAATCGGCGGTGCCGATTTTGACCGATCCTGTAGAATAATATGTCCTCAGTAGAAAAACAACTTGTTGCCTCGCTGACAACAAGTTGAATTTTTCGCATGATTACTGGACTTTTTTGCTTTTTTACAAAAAAAGCGAGGCGAAATTCGCCTCGCTTTTACTTTTATTTTCAGCATTTTTCAAAATGACGGAACATGACATTTAATAAATCAACTATCATTTCTTTTTGGGCTTTCGATAGTGCTTCATATTTTTCCAGTATTTCTTTCTGTTCTTCCGTAAGCATTACCAACGATTCATCTTCTGTAAAAAATTGAGCTAATGTTATGCCCAAACCATTGCACATGGCTTCCAATGTAGAAATAGACGGCTGATTGTTCCTCTGGAAAATATTTAAAACAGTGGAATGAGGTAAATTGATTCTTTGGCCAAACGATATTCCGACCAGCCTCTATCTTCTAAAAATCAGCATGAGTTTTTGGGTAACGTCCATTTAATATCACCTATCTTGCTACTATTATATTTCCCATTTCAGTTGTATAATAGAGCCAGAATCAGTTGTATTTTGGTTTCTTTTTTAAGTTATATATCATAAGGAGGGTTTTTACATGAGAAAAAGATATCCTAAGATTGAAAACCTAAACCAAAATTAAAAATGCTTCGGGTATATCACAATTATACCCAAAGCGAAATCGCAAAAATTTTAGATGTTAACCGCTCTACCTATGCTTATTACGAAACAGGACGGGCCGAACCGTCGCTTGGCGTTTTAAAAATGCTCTCTGCTATTTACCATGTATCTACAGATTTTTTATTAGATATTTCCGATGAAGAAAATCAAAAATTTTAGCTGAAAATGCTTGAAAATCCAATTGGACGGAATTTCTTAGCATATCTTTGATTGTTTTTTAATAGATTACTATTTTCTTACCTATAAAAAAATACTGGTAGGCACGTAAGTGTCTACCAGTATTTTTAAGGTTTAATTCCTAGTATTTGATATCCTAGGGAATGACCATTTTTAATTAAACTTTAAGACAATTAAGTCATCCTTTCATGCCAGTTGTAGCAACTCCTTGTACAAAATGCTTCTGGCAAAGTGCAAAAAATAATAAGACATGGTAATAATGATATAACTGACATTGCAAACATAGCTCCCCAATCTGATTGCGAACTTGAGTCTAAAAATAAGCGTAGCCCAAGAGGAACAGTATATAATCTGTTATTGCTAAGAAAAAATTAATTGACTTAAAAAGTCATCCCATGTCCATAAAAATGCATAAATTGCTGTAGTAATTAGTGCCGGCTTAGACAAAGGCATAATAATGCTCCAATAAATACGGATGTTACCACAGCCATCAATGGTAGCTGCCTCGTCTAAATCTTTTGGAATGCCGCGTATAAACTGAATAATTAAAAATGTAAAAAAACCTTCTACTGCAAAAAATTTAGGGAGTACAATAGGTAAAAAGGTATCAATCCATCCTAGCTGATTAAACATAATATATTGAGGAATTAGTTTTTTACATGAACTGGTAACATAATAGTTGCCATCATAATTCCAAAAGCAATCTTTTTTTAAAACGAAAATTCAATCTAGCAATAGCATATCCAGCAAAAGAACAGGAAATTACCGAACCTATCACAGCACCCAACGAAATGATAATAGAATTTGTTATATAAATATAAAATGGACTTCCTTGCGTCCCCCTCATTCCATTGATATAATTGTCGAGAGTCCATATCTGAGGCCAAAACCATGTCTCAGAAAAAATCATAGAGTTCGGCTTAAAAGAGCTTCCTATCATCCAAAGAACTGGGTACAACGAAACAAATCCTATAACAATAACTATCAAATGCTTTAAAATAGATTTCACAGTTGATGTACGCATATTAAATTCCATCCGAATAATGCACCCACAACCTGCTAGATCGGAAAATCAGTAATGTAATTACTCAATGATAATGAGGAGCACCCAAGCCATCGCTGAAGCATACCCCATCTGTTGAAATGAAAAGGCTTTTTGGTACAAATATAAAGAATATAGCATTGTAGAGTTTACCGGTCCCCCGGTTCCATTACTAATGACATAAGCAGAAGTAAACGACTGAAAAGCTGTTATCATCTGCATAATTAAGTTAAAAAATATGATAGGTGAAATTTCTGGTAAAGTAATATGCCAAAAATCTTTTAAGACAACCGGCTCCATCCACTAAAAGCAGCCTCATAATATTCTGTAGGCACTTGCTTTAAACTTGCAAGAAAAATAATCATAGGTGAACCAAATTGCCAAAAGAAGAGAATAATCAAAGTATATAGGGCATAATCAGGATTGCCCACCCAGTTAGGAAGTCCCTGCATTCCGAATATAGATGAAAGCAGTTGATTTATTAATCCATTAATACCAAATATTTGGCGCCAAAGCATGGCAACAGCTACACTTGCGCCCAATAAGGACGGAATATAATAGATCGTTCGATATATACCTAGACCCCGTTTCCCTTTCTCCAATAAAAGCGCCACCCCTAAAGCTGCCAATAGTTTGAGAGGAACCGCTATTACCACATATTTTAGTGTAATCGTAAGAGAGGTAAGAAATAATGGATCCCCGAAAACATTGTCTTATAGTTTTCTAAACCAATCCACCTTGGTGCGCTTAACAAATTATATTCTGTGAAAGAATAGTAAAGGGATATTAACATTGGTCCAATTGTAAAATGATAAGGCCCAAGATCCAGGGCCACAGAAAAAACAGTGCTGTTTTATTTTGCGAATATTTCACTTTTGCTTTCTGCTTCATTTTATTATCAACCCTTTTTTAATAAATAGGCATCAAAATAATCAACTAAAATTTTGCCGCTTGCAAAATTTTTAATATGGAAGACGGATAAAATCCGTCTTCCATATTATTAGGGATTACTGAATTGCGTTTTCTAAAATCTGATTAGCTTCTTCAATAAACTGATCTACGGCATCAGGAATCGACATTTGCCCATATGCGATAGTTTGGCTTGTGGTAGTTAATTTTTTTCTCTACTTCTGCATAGCCTGCAGGATAGGGAGGATCGATAGGACTCATTGTTTCAAGTGTATATTCTACAAAATCAGATCCTATCGTATCCAGCTCGGATAGCTCCGGTTTCAAAAGCTCTTGCATTTCTGTATTAACCGGTACACCGAGATCTACACTAAGAGTTTTTGCACAATCAGGATCATTCTGAATAAAAGACAAGAATTTTACTACCTCATCAGGATAATTTGTTTTAGCATTTCCACTCATAATAATTCCTGCGCGGACATTGGTTCCATTCTTGACTTCATTTTCATCATGAGGAAATGGCGCAATTTTAAGAACATCATCTGGATTTTGCATAGCCGCCTGGTAAGCCTCTAATTTATTTTGTACATCGAAATCCATCGCCGCACTGCCTGTTGTAATAGGACGAGTCTCTATTGCCCATGTAGAATTGGCAGTAAACTCTGCAGAAGTAGCTCCACCACTTTGTCTCATTTCTTCCCACATGGTAAACCATTTGATAAGATCATCTCTTGTTGCTCCAATTTTACGGCCATCAAATAGAGAGCGTCCCTGTTGTCTAACAAAAACTTCAAGAGTAAATGCAGTAGGAACCATTAAAGAGCCATCCAAAGTCCCATAATAATTATCGCCTTTTTTTCTGAAATTTCGGCTGCAATATCAGCAAAATCTGTCCAAGTCCAATTAGGATCTGGTTCCGGAATTCCTAATTCTTCAAATACTGTTGAATTATAGATAATACCTAGGGCAATGAATCGCTGTCACTCCATAAACTGAATCATTAAAAGTAGCGGATGTGATGGCGGCCTCTTCTACATTTTCCATACTCAAAGCACCGCTTTCGATATAAGGGTCCAAATTAAGCAGCACTTCGTCTTGTGTAAATGCATCCATCCAGGCTAAGTCCATCTGAATAATATCCGGAGCATTTCCTCCCGCCACTTGAGTGGTAAGTTTATCAAAATAAGTTTCGTAACTGGTATATTCGGGAGAAATTTTAATATCAGGATTTTTTTCTTCAAAAACAGAAATTGCATCTAATGTTAAATCATTTCGACGCTGAGAACCCCACCACAAAAAGCGCAATTCTTCTCCTTAACTTTATCTTCCTTCTAAATAAACGCCTTGATTTAATAGGGCTGTTTCCAGCTCTTTGGGTTGGATATTTCTCGGGAGAATACCCTTTTGGCTAGCCAAGCAGCTGCCACGCCCGCAGCCTGTCCCATTGCCAAACAACTAGTCATATTGCGTATCGTTCCAATGATATCCGCCTCTACACTGATACATCTGCCGGCAACAATGATACCATCCAAAGATTTAGGCAAAAGGCAACCATAAGGAATATCATAGGATGTTCCGGGCTTCATATCAATAAAGTCAATGTTCTTTCCATCAGCAGTATGAATTGCAACCGGTGCATGATAACTACAAACCGCGTCATCCACTTGCGGTTACTGAGGACATCGTCTTTATTTAGGATATGTGTACCGACAATTCGCCGGGTTTCCCGTACGCCAGAGTAGACGCCGTAGTGGTAAAATAGGCATTTTCAAATCCAGGCATATATTTTGAAAAACTCCCAAAGCCTGTTGTAGACGCTTTCTGGCAATCCTTTCCGCTCTGGAAACATCTTCTACATTTGTTCCGTCAATCCCTGTTTCACCGGTCATATTAATGATAAACTCATTTTTGTGGGGTGTTGAATAGTATAAGAGAAACCAGTCTCTTAAATACTCCAATTCTTCTGGCAAATCGACACCCTGAAGCTCTTTATTTAAGCGAAAACTATGAAATCCTGCATAGGGAGATCCCCGCAAAAAGTCTCCAATCTGATCAGGATGCTCGCGGTAATAATCCTCAAGCTGTTTTGAGTCTACACCGCCGACCTTTCCCAGAAGACTGACTGGATGTAAGTGTTCTTTTGATGCCTTTTTGATAGTCAGCGCCTCCACGGGCAAGCAACATCAGCATCTCCTGTGCAGTCTATAACTGTTTTCGCTAAAACAACTTGACGGCCAGATTTGCTCTCAATGATAACACCGCGTACTATATTATCCTCGACAATCGTATCACACACCCAAGTATAAAAAAGCACATCAAGATTTTTTTCTTTTTTCATACATGTCGAAAATAATGAATTTTGCCATTTCCGTATCGTAATTGACAAAAGTTTCTGTAGATTTATCGCCCTTAATTGTTCCGCCAGCTTCTTCCAATCGATTAATCAGCTCCAAAGGAATTCCTTTTACAACGAGCTTCTTCTGATCGTTGAAAGTCCACGTGGTGGTCATTAATCCTGCGGTAAAATTTCCTCCCAAACAATTTAATCTTTCCAAAACCAACGTATTGGCACCTGCTCTTCTTTGCTGCAGCCAAACCTGCTATCATTCCTGCCGTGCCACCCCGGCAACCAAAACGTCTACCTCACGTAAAATAGGAATGTTTTTGATTTCTCATAATACGCTTTTAAATTCATCACATTACCCACCTTTTTATTCCAATACGCCCAAACGCAGTAACTGTTGTCTGATGTATTCAATTTCTTCTGGAGTCGCATGATCCAGAGGTTGTCTGGCATATCCCAGATCGTACCCGCAAAGGGCTACGGCCTCTTTTAAGATCGGTTGGGGATTAATTCTCCCGTTTTGACATACCCCTTTAAAAAACGGATAAATTTCATAATGAATTTTTTTAGCTTCTTCAATTCTTCCATCTACAAATGCATTAATCATTTTTCGAATGATATGGCCAATTACATGAGCTCCGCCGCTGACTACACCAGCGGCTCCTTGAGCAAGTCCACACAAAATCATAATATCATCGCCATTATAAATTACAAATTCCGGATAAGTTGCCAACCGGTATTCCGTCATCTGTGTCGGATTTAATCCCGCCTCATCCTTGATACCAACAATGTTCGGGATTTTAGATAACCGTCCGACAGTTTCAGGTTTGATGTTTAAATTAGTAAAAATAGGAATATTATATAACAGTATCGGCAAATTAGTGCTCTCTGCAATTGCTTTGAAATGCTCATAAATTCCTTCCTGAGTGGGATTGCAGTAATAAGGGCCTACAACAAGCACTGCGTCATAGCCCATTTTTTCTGCTTCTTGTGTTAACGCAATGGCTTCACGAGTCGATGGAGCACCAGTCCCTGCAACAAGAGGTATGCGATTCGCACAGGCTTCCTTAACCGTATGTAGCATCTTCACCCTTTCCTCATAAGACATCGTTGAAAATTCACCGGTAGAGCCCCAACAATAATAGAATCACACAAGTTATCGCTGATGAGATGTTCTGTAAGCTGTTTTGCCATATCATAATTCACTTCTCCTGAATCCCGGTAGAAGGGGTTAGCAACGGAGCTACAATATAGCCTAATTTCTTTCCTATATTTCCCATTATATTTTATCCTTTCTCTTAAAACATAAGATTGTATGATGAATAAGACTAAAAATTTTTTGGCATCAATTTAATTTAAATAACAGCCTGCTGTTTTCAGATAAAATCGCATTTTTCTCTGCCTTAGAAAGAAAATTGATCTCATGAATGACCGGTACCAAATCATCTAAGGATCTTCCCAGCCTTTGGTCTACTACTGCACCAACTCCGGGACACTCTGTGCCAAATAAGCATCTATCATAGCCCACTGTTTTAATTAAGAATTCTATTGATTCTTTCGTATATAAAACTGTGTCAAAATAGAGCCTCCTTAGACGTTCGCTAAATCGAGAATTCCAATGCTTTTTTTATGCTTTCAGCCTCAAATCTGCCAATTTGATAGGGAATTGCACCACCACCATGTGGTACTATTAACTTTAGTGTGGGAAAATCTTCAAAAACGGTTGACTGAAGAAGACTGATTATCGCAATTGATTCTTCGTTAATCATATGGATACTATACCCACATCGAGGCGATTTTAGACGTCGTAGCATGAATAAAGCCAGGAA
>VOFI01003207.1_pt1 | contig 18278 bp, 26 predicted proteins | sample 5384131 | NCBI WGS metagenome assembly VOFI01 (sample SAMN12384728, study PRJNA508395) | human gut metagenome | isolation source: healthy gut H | host: Homo sapiens
AGTATTATACATATATAAAGATAGGAAGTGAAGTTATGCGACTTGAAAGAATGAGTTGGAAAGATTGCGAAGAATATTTTAAGGATCATGATATGGTGATACTTACAACGGGGGGAGTACTGAAAATCATGGAGGAACAGATACTATGATTCCTAATAAGATTTTAGAACTAATTGAAAAACAAAGTGATGTATTGATTTGCCCAACCTTACCTTATGGGGATGCCGATTTTCATACAGAATACACGGGTACAATTTCAATTGGTAGTGATTTATTAGAAATGGTTATGAAAAGAATCAGTGATCGACTATATGATTGTGGTGCTCGACATTTTGTGTTCTTAAATGGACATGGAGGAAACACACATGCATTAAGTAAAGTATGTCGTCATTTATATAAGAAGGGAGCTGTGGGTACAATTTTTTGACTGGTGGACTATTGCTGGAAAAATCAATCCAGAATGGGCCGGAGGCCATGGTGCAGGTCAGAGACGGCAGCTATGTTGTATGTGGATGAAAGTTTAGTTCAAAAGGATAAGATTGAAGATTCAAATTTAAATCAGTTTACACCTCAATTAACAGCTTCCAATGCTCAAACCGTAAACTTTAAAGGCGTGGATATTCCAGTTCCTAGAAGCAATCGTTTAAGTAGTGATAATGGCTGGTTTGGCAAGGATCATCCTAAATATGCAACGTATGAATGGGGTAAAGAAATGGTGGAAGCTACGGCTGATTTTCTTGTGGAATATATGAAAGAATTTCAAAAGATGTAGTAATTCATTTCGAGTTGAACTATAATAAACGTACAAATAGGGGACAAATATTTTTGTCTCTTTTCTTTTCGTATGGAGGTTTTAATGGAAATCATTATCTTAATATTATTATGCGTTGTGATTGTATGCTTGATTGTTTTGTTGATGCAAAATAAGTCGAAGGAAGTAGAAACTTCAAGTGCAGATTCTTTGATTCTACAAAAGAATTTTGAATATCTTTTTAAAACAAGTACAGGATGTTCAAAAGAATCAGGCTACTTCAAAAGTGAGCTTGAATCAAATGGAAGAGTATTTATATCGTATGAATATGGTCATGACAAATACAAAACTTAGAGGAAACTGGGGAGAATATCAATTGGATATGCTTCTAAGTGTATATTGTGGTCAAAATCCATCTATCTATTCGATGCAGTATACTTTGCCAAATGGAAAGATTGCGGATTGTGCTTTTCATTTACCAGACACGAATAAAGTGTTGTGTATTGATTCAAAGTTTCCTATGGAAAATTATATGAATCTTCAGGAAGATATGGATACATATCTAAGACCTTTTAAGATGAATATGAAAAAACATATTGATGATGTAGCAAATAAATATATTAATATGGATACGATGCCTTATGCTTTATTGTTTGTGCCTAGTGAAGCGATTTATCAATTTGTATGTGCTAAATGTGATGATTTATTTACATATGCCCTTCAAAAACATGTTATGTTGGTATCTCCAACTACACTTGTAGCGGAAGTGATGACTTTACTATCAAGTACAAAGGATTTTTATCGCACAAGCCATATGGAAGAAATCGAACGAAATATTTTGTTGCTGCAGGAGGATGCGAATCGTCTTGTAGAAAGAAGTGTAAGGGCAGAAAAAACGTTGGAAACTTTGGCAACACAATTCCATGCGGTTTCTATTTCTGCACAAAAATTATCAAGTCGAATGACTAAGATGGGAGAAGACGAATGATTAGTACATTAAAAGGAAATATATCATTATTGGATTTTGATTTGATTGTGGATCCAACCAATCAACAAGTGAGCGCACAGATATTTCATCAGTCTGGAAATGAAATGATGAAGGCTTGTCAGGCTTTAAATGGTTTAGAAGTAGGAAAAGCTAAGATGACAGAATCTTTTAGCATACTTAATACGATTGCAAATAATATGGCAATGATGATAAACATTTGTTTCTGTAACTTTGTCATGAAACTATTTTATCATAAAATAGAAAAAAGACATCACTAGGATGCCTTTGTTGCTCTTGGTTTTCTTGCATGGAAATTGTTCTTACGATTCTTTTGAAGTTCTTCCATTGTTTGTTTTGAATTCAAGATAACTGGAATTACAATTGGGTTCCGATGTGTCTTCTTGTATAAGAATGGTTCTAATGTAGAGCGTACACAGTTTTTGATTTCAGAGAAAGTGGTTTTCTCTTTCATCTTTTCTTGAAGAGAATTATTCACAATATATTCAGCTTCTTTGATCAATCCCTGTGAATCTTTTATGAAGACAAATCCACGTGATACGATGACTGGTCGCATTAAGATTTTGTTTTCTTTTGAATCGATAGCTAAGATAACAGCAACTAATCCATTATCGGCTAAGATTCGACGATCTTTTAAAACAGCAGTGGATAATCCGGAAATATCATTTCCATCGACATAAATATCGTCACCTTGGTATCGCCAGTCACTTTGTAGTACTTTGTGATCTCTTAAAATTAAAATATCTCCATTTGCGCATACAAAGATATTCTCTTTAGGAATACCTGTTTCCATTGCGGTTTGACGGTGTTGCATCAACATCTTATATTCACCATGAATTGGCATAAAATAGGTTGGACGAACTAACTGTAACATTAGTTTTTGTTCTTCTTTAGAAGCATGTCCCGTTGTATGCAAGTTATTTAAGATGGATTTTGTCAATACTGTAGCACCCGATCTAAATAAATTATCAATAACACGATTGACACTGGATTGGTTTCCTGGAATTGGATTACTTGAGAATACGATTGTATCTCCAGGTTTTAAGTGAATAAAGCGGTGTGTACCATTCGCAATCCTTGATAGGGCAGCCAAAGGTTCACCCTGACTTCCTGTACATATAATACAAACTTTATCATCTGGTGTATAAGCTAATTCTTCAGGACTTAAGAAGTCTGAATTTTTAACTTTGATTGTTCCCATCTTTCGTCCAATATCGACAACATTTTCCATACTACGACCAAATACGATTACTTTTCTACCAAATTTAGTAGCAGCTTCAATGATTTGCGCAACACGATGTACGTTGGATGCGAATGTCGCAACAATTAAACGCTGTTTTGTCTTACGCATAATGTCCTGGATTTCATTGGCAACTTTTCTTTCTGAAATAGAGAAGTCTTCAACTCCAGAGTTTGTAGAATCTGACATCAATAAGTCTGGTTTTGTGACACCGATAAATGCCATTTTCTGATAGTCTGCATTTGTTCCAACAGGAGTTAAGTCAAATTTGAAGTCACCTGTGTGGACAATAGATCCATTAGGACATGTGATATGTACACCTAAAGAATCGGGGATAGAGTGGATGGTATTGAAGAAACCAACTTTAAAGTATTTTGTTGAGATACTTGAGTTTTCATCAATTTCTATAATTTTTGTTTTTTCTAGTCCTTTATGTTCACTTAACTTTTTAAGAATCAAAGCCTTCGCAAAACGAGGTGCATAGATAGCATCAATTTGGACTTGTTTTAGTAAGAATGGAATTCCTCCAATATGATCCTCGTGACCATGGGTAATTACTAAAAACTTTCTTTTTTTTGTTCATGCGAATCAAATGATGATAATCAGGAATTACATAGTCAACTCCTAATAGTTCATCACCTGGAAACAAAACGCCACAATCTACGATACAGATTTCATTTTCGTGTTCGTAGCAATACATATTTTTACCGACTTCGCCTAATCCCCCTAAGGCGTAAATCAACGTATCACCTTTTTCAACGTGATTTTTTGCATGATATGGTTTTTTGTTCGATGCATGCCCAAACGCTTGTTGTTGTGTTTTTGGCATATTCGACCTCTTTCTATAATTTAATGACTCTATTGTTATTATAGCAAAGCTACGCGATTTAAAAAAGCAGAAGCTTAAATGACTTCTGCCTCATCATCACTTTTCCATGGATTATTGGCATCAATATGATCGTAGAAAAGAGTACCTGATAAGTGATCGATTTCGTGTTGAAGGCAAATTGCGAAATATCCTTCCGCTGAAATTGTTACATTTTTATCTTGAATCAAATCATAACCACGAACTTTAATTCTTGCATGACGGAAAACATGTCCTGGATGTTCGCCTTTTACGGATAAACAACCTTCTCCATTATCTAAATATGCGTTTTGTACGGATTCGGAAATGATTTTAGGATTGACTAGTGCAACTTCATCTACACCATCTTCATAAGGAATCACAACCGCAATCATTTGTTTTAAAACACCAACTTGTACAGCTGCAATACCAACGGCCGGCTGTAAACCTTCGGCTTCGGCAATTTCATCATCTTGTGAATTACGCACATAATCTAACATGGCCTGTAAAAAGTTCTCTGTCCTCATTTGATAAAGGCAATTGAACAGGTTCACTTTGCATACGAAATTCTTTCGTCTGTATCCAATATAATATCTTTGCTTGTTATTTTCATAGTAATCATCCTCGCAAACATTCTATAGCATTTTCGAATTATTGACAAATGATTTTTGAAAATATGCTAAAATAGAATTTATGATGGGGGATTTACATGTCCGAACAAAAAAGAAGGGAAAATTATCATTTTTCGCATTGGATCCAAAGTGTGATAAGTATATCAATTGGGCGGTGTCGCTTCTTTTGTTGATTGGAACATTTACGATTGTATCAACCAATGTAGGAAAACGACATATGCTCCTAACATTGTCCCAAAAGTAATTGTTAAACAAAGTGTATTTTGCGTATGTGGATATATTGCCATGTGGTTTATGAATCGTTTGTTTCGCTTTCGATGGTATTCAAAAGCAGAATGGTTTATTGTTCCACTTTGTTTGTTCATAATGGTACTTCCATTTGCGTTTCCAGAAATTGGAGGAAGCCATGCCTGGATTCAGGTTGCCGGTATATCTTTGCAGCCAAGTGAATTCGCAAAACCATTATTGCTGATTATTTGTGCGACATGCTTGTATCGCGCAAAAAAAGAAATCAATTATGTTAAAGGAAAAGGGTAGACTCTTTAAAAGGGCGTGGGCCGCATTTATTTGTATATGTATCATTGTGCTTTTTCAAAAGATACAGGAACCGCTGTTATCATTGGATTTATCTTTATATCTTGTATCATGATTCCAAAATATCCTGTTTTACAACATACACAACGCGTATTAAAAGTACTTATTTATGGAGGAATTATTTCTGGCGTTGTTTTGTTTGGATTTACAAATATAGGAAATGAAATCTTAAAACATACGTCATTTGGACATATTGCGGTGCGTGTTGAAAACTTCAAAAAATCCATATAACGATGTTTATGGGGATGGATATCAACCAGCCAATTCTTTGTATGGAATCGCAAGCTCGAATATTGTTGGAAAAGGCATTGGAAACTCGGCACGTAAATATGGTTATTTAACACAGGCTGACAATGACTATATTTTAGCTGTATTGATTGAAGAAACAGGTATCTTTGGTTTGTTTGGATTGGTTATTCTGTATGGAATTATTGAATTTCGCTTATTTTATTATGCCTTTAAAACAAGTGAGGATATGTACAAAATAATATTGGGTGGCGCAGGCGTTTATCTATTTATGCACTTCTTTTTGAATGCTGGTGGTGTGGCTAGCCTGATTCCTTTTACCGGAGTACCCCTACTATTTATAAGTAGTGGAGGTACAAGCTTGATTTCAATTATGTTGACAATGGGATTGGCACAAAACTGCATTTGTGCAATCCGAAGAAGGGAGATGGATCGATTATCATGAGAATTGTAGCGGGAAAATATGGGTCTAGATCATTAAAAAGTCCTAAAAATGATACGACTAGACCAACACAAGATAAAATTAAAGGGGCCATCTTCTCAAGTTTGGGGAACATGTTTGATGGTGGTAACTTTTTAGATTGTTACAGTGGAACTGGAAATATGGGCTTAGAAGCTGTGAGTCGCGGAATGGATCATGCGACTTTGGTGGACAATAATAAAGGGGCCATTTCTGTCATTAAGGAGAATGTAAAGAGTTTAAAGGCAGAAAAAGAGACCAAAATTATTTGTGGAAATATTTTTAGTGTATTGGAGCGTTTGACTTTAAAGTATGATGTAGTTTATATTGATCCTCCGTATGCGAAACAGGAAAATGAAAAGTTGATTCAAAAATTAGAGGATTTGGATATTGTAAAATCAGATGGAGTTATTGTAGTGGAAAGCCTGCAAGAAGAGGTGTGGCCAGAAAAAATAGCTTCATTCATAAAATATAAAGAGAAGACATATGGTATTACGCGTATTTCTTATTATCAAAAGGGGAGAATTAAGAATGAAAATAGCAGCATTTTGCGGAACATTTGACCCAGTTACTTATGGTCATTTAGATATTATTGAAAGAGCTAGTAAGTTGTTTGATCAGTTAGTGGTCTTTATTTCGCCAAACTCAGATAAAAATAATGAGTTTACAGAGGAAAAAAAAGATTAAAATGGTTGAATGAATCAACGAAGCACTTGTCAAACGTAACATGCAAGATTCAGTCGGGATTAGTTGTCGAGGCATGCAAAAGTGTGAATGCGACTGTGCTGGTACGTGGAATTCGTAATGGTGTGGATTGTACATACGAGCAAAACATGGCGTTTATGAACGCAAGATTGAATGAGAACATTGAGACAGTATGTTTATTTACTCGTCCTGAATATAGTTTGTACTCAAGTTCAAACGTAAGAGAACTATTTAAATATGGTCAGGACATTTCGGGATTTGTTCCTGCTTGTGTATTAGAAGATCTTAAAAAGGAGAAGAATAAAATGGAAAAGTTTATTGATTGGTTAAAGGCAAATGGATATCAATATAAAGATGAAGATATTTATCTAGAAGCTTGTACACACTCTTCGTATGCCAATGAACATCATCGTGAAATGGGAGACAATGAGCGCTTAGAATTTATGGGAGATTCTGTTTTACAAATTTGGAGTGCTACACAATTATTTTTGATGGAACCCAAAATGCGTGAAGGACAAATGACAACACTTCGTGCACAGACAGTGTGTGAATCTACATTAGCCGTATTGAATAGACAATTAGGATGGTATGAATTCTTGCGTCTAGGTGTTGGTGAAGAAAAAACGGGTGGACGCCATAGAGAAAGTATTTTGGCCGATCAATTTGAAGCTTGCATCGGAGCTATTTATATTGATCAGGGATATGCCGTTTGTGACGAGATTTTTTGACAAAATATATGAAGCCAGTATTTAAACAAGAAAAGAGTGAGGCTGTTACAGACTATAAAACACATTTACAAGAGGTGATTCAGGCAGATTCTAGAAAGACAATTCAATATAAATTGTTAGAAGAAAAAGGTCCAAGTAATGCACCAACCTTCACAATGGGTGTGTATTTAGATGATATTTTATTAGGTCAGGGGAACGAGCAGCACAAAGAAAAAGGCGGAACAAAAAGCAGCTAAGGATGCTTTTGAAAAGATGGCAAAATAAAATGGAAGTATTTGAGAAATTACTAGATCCGAATTATATGCGTATTTTAAAAATGCGACTTTTTATGAGAATCCTGTATTTCATACAGCGCATAAAATGGTTGATTTTTACATTGAATTTGAGAATGTAATTCCTTTGGAAATTTATGAACAGATCATTACTAAAAGTTGCATATTCAGAATTTTTTTGCATACTCATGAGTTGCATATGCACACAAAGAATAGCGTTATTGAAATGATGAACTGGATCGTTATAAATTATTTTGTGGAAAAAATAGTGTGAAGGATTTTCGCTTTCTACATCCTTATTGGAAAATGATACAATCTGTTTTTCTACACGCGATGAGTCTCGTCTTGCTGCTTTTAAATTTGGCTTTACCTTCATTAATGGAAAAGTTAGAGGATGTAGGGATTACGCAGGAAATTGTGTGTAAAAAAGTTGAAGATGATATAGAGATTGAAACGGCAAAGGTTCAAGTGAGTGCACCAGTTGTTAAACAAGAGCCAGTTAAGAAGCAGTATCCTTCTTCAAACAGCTATAAGAAGGAATCAGCTACAACATATAAGATTGCAGATTTACGAGTGGGCTATTCAAATGTTCAAATTGAAGGACATATTTTCGATATTGATAATCGTGTTATGAAGAGTGGTAAAACTTTGCAGATGTTGTATATCAGTGATTATGATGATGCGATTGTTGCCAAACGTTTTGAAGGGGCAAGATGTCCTATTGAAGAGATTCAAGCGGTAAAAAAAAGGCATGCATGTTGTGTTAACGGGTGAAGTTGTTTATGATTCATTCTCAAAGTGCGACTCTTTTATGGTTCGTAAATTAGAAATCTCAAATGAAAAGAAAAGAGAAGATCATGCGAAAGTAAAAAGAACGGAATGGCATGTTCACTCTAATTTTTCAGAAATGGATGGTGTTTGTGCAATCGAAGAATTTATTCAGACTGCCTATGACTGGGGTATGGATTCTATCGGTGTGTGTGATCACCAGGTCGTACAGGCTTTTCCAATGGCACAACATAAGATTGAGGCTTTGGTCAAACAAGATCCGAATCGTGAATTTAAAATGTTGTATGGTTGTGAAATGCTTGTGGCAGATTCTAAATATCATATTGTATATAATAATGATCATCGCAAACTTGAAGATGCAACATTTGTCGTGTTTGACTTAGAAACAACGGGTCTTTCAAATACGCGTGATGAAATTATTGAATTTGGTGGGGTTAAGATCAAAAATCGTGAAGAGGTTGGACGTTTACAGAGGTTCATTAATCCAAAGCGTACAATTCCTGCCCACATTTCAAATTTAACGCATATTACACAAAATGATGTAGATCGTGCAAAACCTATTGAAGATGCTTTAGATGAGTTGTTAGAATTTATTGGAGATTCTATTTTAGTTGCACATAATGCGACATTTGACGTTGGCTTTATGAATGCAGCCTGCAGAAAAACAGGTCGTGATGAACTGACAAATCCTGTGATTGATACATTGCCACTATCGTATGTGATGCTTCCGGATGATCAAAAGCGATTTAATCTAGGAAGTGTATGTCGTCATTATCGTGTGAGTTATGATGGTGAAGGTGCGCACCGTGCCGACTATGATGCGGATGTACTTTCACAAGTCATGTATAATATGATGAATCAATTAGGACATGAAGCTACTTTAGATACATTAGTTGATATGGAAAGTGGATGTGAGAAATACGCTTCGAAAAAACCATATGAGAGAAATCGTCCATATCATATGACGGTATTTGCAAAGAATAAGGATGGTTTAAAAGAATTGTTTGAATTGATTACTTTATCACATACACAATATAGTAAAAAAATTATTGGAAGCTATGGGCTCTTATGACTACATTGAGTTACAGCCATTAGAGTGTTATAAGAATTTATTGGATCGTGGAAGCATTACAGATGTGGAAGATTTGAAGTGGTATTTGCAGTTTATCTATGATACCGCAAAAGAAGCGGGTAAGATGGTGATTGCTTCAAGTGATGCACACTATGTGAATCCTAATGAGAAACGTCCTCGTGATGTATATATTAATGCCAAGGCAATTGGTAATGCTAGACATCCTCTATATATTTATAATAAACAAGCGCGTAAAGCTACGAGCAATCCAAATCAGCATTTGTTGACGACGGATGAGATGTTGAAGGCATTTGAATGGATGGGTGAAGATGTAGCTTATGAGGTTGTTGTGGAAAACACAAATAAATTGAAGTTATTAACAGAGCCTATCTTTCCAATCAAAGATAAGTTGTATCCACCTGACATTGAGGGGTCTGACCAAAAGTTGCGTGATATTTGTTTTGAAACAGCTCACCAATGGTATGGAAATGATTTGCCAGACATTGTAGAGAAACGTTTAACTCGTGAGTTAGATAGTATTATTGGTCATGGTTACTATGTAGTATATTATATTTCACACTTACTAGTTAAGAAGAGTAATGATGATGGATATCTTGTAGGTTCGCGTGGATCTGTAGGATCTAGTTTTGTTGCGACAATGTCCAATATTACTGAGGTAAACCCATTAACACCTCACTATGTATGTAAAAATTGTCAGCACTATGAGTTTTTAGATGGGGATGAAGCTAAGTCTGGTTTTGATTTGCCGGATAAGCTGTGTCCGGTTTGTGGTGAAATCATGCGTGGAGATGGTCAGGATATTCCGTTTGAAACATTCTTAGGTTTTGAGGGGGATAAAGTTCCCGATATCGATTTGAACTTTTCCGGTGAATATCAACCGAATGCCCATGCCTATACAAAAGAAGTATTTGGAGATGATCACGTCTTTAGAGCAGGTACTGTAGGTACGGTTCAGGAGAAGACGGCGTATGGTTATGTTAAAGGATATGAAGAAGAGATGGAGTGTGAGCCTTTTAATGAGGCAAAGCGTGTAGATTTGGCTAAGGGTTGTGAAGGTGTAAAAAGAACAACGGGTCAGCATCCGGGTGGTATTGTCGTTGTGCCATTGGATATGGATGTGCATGATTTTACGCCTGTTCAATATCCTGCAAACAATCCAAATGCGACTTGGAAAACAACGCACTTCGATTTCCATCAGATTCATGATAATATCTTAAAATTTGATATTTTAGGTCATGTAGATCCTACAGCTATGAAAATGTTGGAGAGAATAACAGGGGTGAATGTTCGTCAGATTCCTATGAATGATCAGGAAACTATGGCTATATTCTCGACAACTGAATCACTAAAAATCGATACGACAAAATATAATGAAGTTACAGGAGCCGCGGGTATTCCTGAGTTTGGTACACCATTTGTTCGTGGTATTCTTGAACTTACAAAGCCGACAACGTTTGCGGAATTAGTCACAATTTCTGGTTTGTCTCATGGTACCGATGTTTGGTTGGGAAACGCCAAAGATCTAATTGATAATGGTACTTGTAAGTTGAATGAAGTTATTGGTTGTCGTGACGATATCATGGTTGATTTGATGGGGTATGGTGTTAAACCAAAATTATCATTTACGATCATGGAAAGTGTTCGTAAGGGTAAAGGTTTAAAAGATGAGTGGGTTACCGAAATGAAGGCGAACAATGTACCAGAATGGTTTATTGATTCTTGTACAAAAATTAAGTACATGTTCCCTAAAGCCCATGCGGTTGCCTATGTTATGATGGCTGTGCGTATTGCGTGGTTTAAGGTACATATGCCAGTACATTATTATTGTATGTATTTTAGTATACGTTGTGATGCTTATGATGTGCAGACCATGATTCAGGGTGAGGCTGCAATTCGCCAAAGAATGGCGGATATCAAACATATGAAAGAGGATAAAACACAAAAGCCAAGTGATAAAGAGTTAGCTATTTATGATATGTTAGAACTTGCTTTAGAGATGGTTTTGCGTGGATTTAGATTCTCAAACATTAGCATTAATCGTAGTGCGGCTACTGAATTTATTGTGGATCCAGACGATCCAAAAGCGATTATTCCGCCTTTCACAAGTATTGATGGTTTGGGTTCAAACGTAGGTTTGTCTGTTGTAAAGGCAAGAGAAGAAAAAACCATTCCTATCTAAGGAAGATGTACTGAAGCGTACACAGCTTTCAAAAACATTAGTTGAAAAGTTAGCGGATATGAATGCTTTAGAGGGATTGGATGAAGAAAATCAAATGACACTGTTTTAGGCAGTGTCTTTTTTTAGAGCGTATGTAAATTTTTATAATTATGTAATGATATGGTAAAATATTTACATTATTGTAGAATGAGTATAAAAAAGAAAGGATATAATATAACGCTTGGTATTTTTATTGGGTTGATTGCCGGTGTTATTATTGGAATTATTATGCCGGAATGGGCAAATATGGGCATTGAGTGTGGTTTCCACTATTTATATATCGGCATTAAAAATGATGATTTCCCCACTTGTATTCACAAGTTTAGTTATGGGGATCATTGGAATTGGGGATATTGCCAAAACAGGTAAGGTAGGTTTATATACCTTATTATGGTATACGGGTACAACGGCTTTAGTTTCAGGTTTAGGATTGGTTTTGCCTCGTATGTTGCATTTGGGTAAGAATGTGCATATTGTTAAGACAAAAATACAAGTGGAGGCTGCGACATTTAATGGGTTGTTGGATACTTTACAAAATATTATTCCGCCAAATCCAGTGGAAGCTTTCGAATCAGGAAATATACATTAAGGCATGTTTGGCTGTTCAGGAAAAGGCGGATCCATTTATTAATTTGCGTGATTCCATTTATCAAATTTCTACTTTTATTATTAGTAAGATCATGTATGTGACTCCATTTGGAGTATTCGCATGTATCGCTACAGTTATGTATTCAAATGGTGTGGATACAATGCTTCAATTAGGACAAGTATTATTGGCATTGTATATTACGTTCTATTTATATGCGTTTATTATTTATGGTGGTATGGTCAAATTTTTAAGGATATCGCACCTGCAGGATTGAATGCGTTTGGTACTTGTTCAAGTAGTGCTACGATTCCCATTTCATTAAAGTGTGCAACTGAAAAAATTGGCATTCCAGAAGAAATTACTTCGTTGACTCTTCCTTTAGGGACAACTATCGATATGGATGCAGTTTCGATTTTGATGTCATTGATGATCACATTCTTTGCGACTGCACTTGGTATTGATTTAAGCATTGGTACAATGGTTACAGTACTTGCTTGTAACGTATTGTTAAGTATTGGAATTAAGTGGATCTGAGAAACGTTTTTATATTCTGCTTTTCTAATTTGTCATACTGACGATACATTGACTGCACCTGATTTTAAATCCTGTCATCTTGACTTTTCACACTTTGTCGAAATGCAGGACACATTGATTCTAGATATGAAAAAATGTGGACACACAATGAAATCATGCTTTGGATTCTAGTATAAAGAATCTCTCATCCAGTTAGGTCTAAGGCGTAAGCCCTGCTGGATGCAGTATGAGTTTACAGAGTACGGTCCACATGGATTGGAAATGCTCAAAAAACAAGAGCTATGCAAAGACTATATGCAAGGCCTAGAACCATGCTGAAAGCTTTGCGATGCTCCATTTCTCGCAATGAGAGAAAGAGAATCTCGTCATTTTAATGATGAGAGTACGTCAAAATGTTGAAGTTTTTGGCTCATTTTAAAAGACAACAAATGATCAACGATCAGGAAGAACCTAAAAAAAGAAGATACTGTTGTCTTATTAGAAGAGATTTGTGATTTGTTGAAGACTAGTAAAGAAGATAAATAAAGTAAATCAAATATGTAACTAACAAGAGTATGCCGGCTTTTTTGTCGAGTACTCTTGTTTTTTTAGTGCAAATATAAAGGACAAGACCAATCAATATTGCGACAAAGGAATCGATGATAAAGTTAGGTTCAAAAGGTACGGGAGTAATAAGTGCACTAGCCCCTACGACAAATAGGATATTAAAGATATTAGATCCGATGATGTTTCCAATCGCGATGTCGGCATTGCCTTTTTTGCAGCAGTTACAGAAGTGACAAGTTCTGGTAAGGATGTTCCTAAGGCAACAATGGTTAGTCCGATAAATCTTTGGCTGACACCTAATGAGATGGCAATGTTTGTGGCTGCATCTACCGCAAAGTTACTTCCAATCATTAAACATACAAGTCCGAGTGGAATAAATAATGGGTTTGTTTTTTGATTTCAGTTTCTTCCATTTGATTCTTAGACATTCTAAAGATGTAGTATAAGTAACCAAGAAAGAATACCCACATAATAATTCCATCTAAACGAGAAATTGTTGTGTTGATGCCTAATAATATCAATACAAGTGTTACAAGCATCATAAATGGCATTTCATATTTGATTGTACTATTTTGAATATGTAATGGACGAATGAGTGCTGTAATGCCAAGAATGATTCCTACATTTAAAATATTACTTCCAACAACATTTCCAATTGTGATGGCTGCATTGGATTTTAATGCAGCTGTAATGGAAACAAAGGCTTCTGGAAGACTGGTTCCCATCGCAACGATAGTAAGTCCAATGACAAGTTGGGGTATGCCAAAGCGTGATGCGATACTGCTTGATCCATCGACGAACCAATCGGCTCCAGTCTTTTTAGTAGTAGAATAAATCCTAATACTAATAAAATTATATTCATATGTTTTCCTCCTGGACCAGATAAATACCAGAAGCGAGTGTGAGTATTACGGCTGGCTTAATGGGCAGTAATGAAATTGCGATTTCAAATATTGTGGGTTCTAATATTTTCAATACTTTGGTTGTGGTTGGAACAAGTGCAGTCATTGCTCCATTTTTAATGGACAAGGATATTTTGAATCGTGATTTAAAAATCAATATTTTAGTTAGTATTTTACTTTCGATTTTTGTGTTAAATGGAATGTTGAATCGCTTTGAAGGCATGATCTTCTTGGTTGGTTTGGTATTGTTTATTTTAAATTTGATTCGTAGTGCTAAAAAAAAGAATCGTGTTGAGGATGAGGAAGTTGAAACTTTATCGGGAATCAAATGCTTGATTTATATCGTGATCGGTGTTGCGTGTATTATTTGGGGTGGAGACATCACTGTAGATAGTGCAAAACAGATTGCAGCTATGCTTGGTATGAGTGATACGTTGATTGGTTTAACTGTCGTATCTATTGGAACTTCATTGCCTGAGTTAGTAACAAGTGTTGTTGCGGCAAGAAAAGGTGAGAGTGGTTTATCTTTGGGAAATGCGATTGGAAGTAACATTATGAATATTTTGTTTATTTTGGGTACTTCAAGTACAATTCATCCAATTGCAGCTACTTCACAGAATATTATTGATACTTTTGTCTTGATTGGTGTATCTCTTTTGATTTATGGCATTGCCAAAAAAGGAGATACAATGACAAGAAAAAAAGGGGATCTTTATGATCCTCGTATATGTCATTTATATGATTTATATTATTGTACGCTAGGCTTTTCCTAGCTTTTTTTCTTTCCTTGGGAAAGGATAGCACGAATGGAATCGAAAAGAATGGGTTTATATTCTTCGATAGGAAGTGGTTGACTATGAAGAATACTGTTGTAGCAAGTACTTCCTGTAAGTTCAACTATAAGATAGAGTATGACTTCTGAATTTTCGAATTCGTATCCATTTACGGTTGCGATTTCATTAAACTCTTTTATAAGGCTGAAACTATCATTATCGATAGCCGTATTTAATTGGGCATGGAACACGCCCCAAGATAGGTTTCTTTCAACGAATTTTAAAATCAATGGATTGTTTTCTAGTCGAATCAATACTTGATTAATCAAGAAGATAACAGAGTCTTCAAAATTACGAATATCATTTTTCTCTAATTGTTTGTGGGCCTCTTCAAATAGGCGATGTGCTTCTTTTTGAATTAGAATATCGCGTATTTGATATTTATCTTTGAAATAAAGATAGAAAGTTCCTTTTGCGACTCCCGCGTTTTTTACAATATCATTAACAGAGACATTTGTGATGTCTTCTTTTGTGAATAGATTAAAGGCAGCCTGTAAGAGGTTGTTTTCTTTTTTATTTTCTTGTTTTCGATTATCTTACTTTTCATGCGTATCACCATCCTTATTATAAACAATAATTTAGAAAACACAAATAAAAATGACCTATTGAACATATTAAAACAATTGTATATTTGGAATTTGAAAAAAATAAAATAAAAATATTGACTACTGGTCAGTTTGGTACTATACTCATCACGTAGTACAGGAAAGGATAGAAAAAAAGGTGATTCGATATGGATAAGATGTCAAAATGGATAGTTAAATATCGTAATATGATTTTGGCTGTGGCCATTGTTCTTTTGATTCCAAGTGCAATTGGTTATTTCAATACAAATATTAATTACGATTTATTATCTTATTTACCTTCGACTTCAGAATCTATGAAAACACAAAATATTCTTGGAGATGATTTTAACTTATCGAGTGTAGACTTCTTGGTTGTCAACAACAAGACGGATCAAGAGGCCGCAAAAATTAAGGAAGAGATCAATAAAATAGATGGAGTTGAAAAAAAGCATTCAGAATATGTTATATTCTGGTGACAGCACAATGATGATTGTTACATTTAAAGAGCCAACATCGTCAATGCGTACAATGAATGCGATTAGTAAAATAAAAAAAAATATACAAAAGATGATTGTTATTTAGGTGGTATGTCAGCCATCAGTGAAGATACTAAAGATCAAACAGAACATGATACGCCAATCTATGCAGGTATTGCGGTTGTATTATGTATGATTGTATTGTTCTTAGGATTAGAGAGTACGATTGCTCCAGTTGTATTTATGCTAGGAATGATTTTCCCAATTGTTTATAACTTTGGTACAAACGTATTCTTAGGTGAAATTAGTTATATCACAAAGGCTTTGGCCGTTGTATTACAGTTAGCTGTAACATTGGATTATTCCATCTTCTTATTACATAGATATCAAGAAGAAAAACAAAAACTTCCAAATGAAGAGGCTATGGCTAAGGCTATCAAAGCTACGTTTACTTCAATTACTTCAAGTTCAATTTCATTGTGGTTACATGATGAGGATGGAATTAATAATATTAAAGAAACTTTAAACTTAACAGATGTTAAGAACATTAAATCAAATGAAAAACCTTCAAAAGATGGAAATACATATACATGGAATGCGAAAGAAAATGATGTGTATTATGAAGGAACAGCCACAAAAACAACTTCCAGTGTCTGTTAAGATTCGTTATGAATTAGATGGTCAAGAGATGCCTGCAAAAGATATGGAAGGTAAGTCTGGTCATTTGAAATTAACTATTTCTTTCACAAATAATTATTCAGAAGTTAAAAATATCAATGGCAAATCTATCGTAATTCACCCTAGTTATTTAGCTGGTGGTATGTTGAATATGAGTACTGGCAAGTTCTCAAATGTAAAATGTGAATCTGGTAAGATTGTTAATGATGGAACAAATGAAATGTTGGCATTTGCGAATATTCCAGGCTTGAATGAAACATTAAAATCTGCAGGTTTAGACAAAGTAAATAATCAATTAGGAATCAGTGATGATGTAACAGTAGAAGCGGATGTCAATGATTTTGATTTAGGATCTATAATGGTTGGCATGACAAATGAAATTGATTTGGCAAGTGAATTAGGTGAAATTGGTTCCGTATCTGAATTAACAGATGGAATTGATCAATTAATGGAAGCCGACAATCAATTGATCGATGGTTCTAAACAATTGTATGATGGGACAACTCAATTAAAAGAACAAGCCGCTCCATTAACAGGTTCATCTGATCAAGTAAGACAATTATCTGCAGGTGCAATTAAATGATGGTGTTAAAGCCTACAAACAGGATTAACTGCTTATACAAATGGTGTGGATACTTTAGCTGCTGAAGTCAACAATTATATGGAATTCCTCAATGATGTACAGACATTGACAACTTTACAATCTACTTTAGGCGAGGCTGTAAAGACATTAGATACTTTAGCTAATTCAGAAACTGGTGAATTAACACAAAAAATTGGTACTGTGATGGAGGATGTTGCTACTTTACAAACACAAATTAATAATGATAAAAATGTTATCGATTCACACAATGAAGAGATTACAAATAAAGTAAAAAGATATTAATGATCAAATTGATAAAATCAATTCACGAATCAGTACAGCTGTAAATACGGCAAATAGTAATATTGATAAAGCATACGCCGGCGCAAATAGTGAAATTGAGAGTGCGGCACAAAAGCGGAAACTGAAGGAAATTCAGTCTTAGCAGCTCAAATTGAAATTATAAGTTAGGGGCTGCTCAAAAGGTTGAAGCACCTACTGTTGAAAACGGAATGCAGCTAAGTCACATTACTTTAGGTGAATTAAAGTCATTTGATGAAATTAAGACAAATGATTTTGTAGAACACATTAATGAGCTAAATGGTGAAATTAGTAAAATTGAAAAAAACTTTAGCAGGAATGAATGAACAATTAAATGGCGCAAAGGCACTTATCTTAGGTAAGAACTTAGATGGAACAGCAGGATTAGCTGGGGATGTTAAAAGTGCCATCAATACATTAGGTGATATGAATTCAATGTTAGATACTTATACTTCTGCAAGTTCAACAATGAATTTCAAGCAATTGGTAACTAAATTGCAGGTTGCTACAAAACAATTATCTGCAGGTTCAGAAGGAATCTTAGGTGGTGTTCAACAAGTAAATGCTGGATTAACTCAACTTCAAAAAGAAATCTCAAGCAGGTATTACTCAAGTAGCTGAGGGAAGTAAAACATTATCTTCAAATAGTGCTACATTAAATGGTGGTGCTAG
>VOFI01003097.1_pt1 | contig 18263 bp, 40 predicted proteins | sample 5384131 | NCBI WGS metagenome assembly VOFI01 (sample SAMN12384728, study PRJNA508395) | human gut metagenome | isolation source: healthy gut H | host: Homo sapiens
TAACCAAAACGAGAGTTCCATTCACGAGATTGATTTCCGCTTTCGCTCATATGTAACACCTCCATTCATTATAATATTGTGCAAAAAAAGGGAAGCAACACATCCATGATGTCTTCCCTGATTGCTTTGGTTTATAGTAATAGTATAGTCTGGAAAATTTGAAATATCAATAAAATATTAGAAAATGTAATACTGAAATAAGAGAAAATAATATTATTTAGCAAAAACTTTAACATGTTTGAGTGGAAAGTACAAAATAAATTGTATGAATAAAAAACAAAAAAGTACTTGCAAATGTATGGAAATCGGATATACTAAGAGAGCTGTGACATGATAGCGTTGAAGCGTGAGGTTGCTGCTATGAATTAGCAGTTTTCCGTGGAGCGAATGTCAAGTTAGGAAACTGGCGACAAGTCACTGTACGAAACTACTATAACGGCCACTGCGACAGTCACCGCTTGTCGTACTCGATTATAAGTACGAAAAGGAGGCGACGAGGTGGAAGACGGAAGGAGAGACAAAGGGAATTAGAACAGTGAAAAACGAAAATACCGCAAAATTTCTTTCGGGCTTCGCCGCGATTGTCGGCCGCCCCGAACGTCGGCAACCAACCCTTGATGAACGCGATGGTCGGCGAAAAGGTCGCCATCGTCTCCAACCGCCCGCAGACGACGCGCAACCGCATCATGGGCGTGGCGATGGACAAGGGCTGGCAGATCGTCTTCCTCGTGAGCGCCGGGCTCGCACGCGCTTGGGCGAATACATGGTCAAAGAGCAGGACGCGATTGGACGGCACGGACGTGCTGCTGGTGCTGGTGGACGCAAAACGAAATCGGCCCGCAGGATCGCGCGATTGTCGAAGCTGAAATGAGCGCCCGCAAGGTCAAGAAGATTCTGGTGCTCAACAAGACCGATATCGAGGAAGCGCGTGCTGATGGCGGCGATTCAGTCCTTCGCCGAGGCGGCGCCATGACGCGATTGTGCCCATCACGCGCACGGGCAAGGGGATGGACGAGCTGAAAAAGCTGATCGTCTCCTATCTGCCGGGGGCCGAAATACTTCCCGGACGACATGATGACCGATCAGCCTGAGCGCCAGATCTGCGCGGAGATCATCCGCGAAAAGGCGCTGCTGCATCTGCGCGCGAGGAGGTGCCGCACGGCATCGGCGTGAGATGATGGCGATCAACAAGCTGAGCGATAACCTGACCGAGATTCACGCGATCGATCTACTGGCGAGCGCGCGAGCCATAAGTGGGCATCATCATCGGCAAACAGGGCGCGATGCTGCGCACCATCGGCGCGGAGGCGCGGCGCGATATCGAGAATCTGCTGGGCACGAAGGTGAATCTCCAGCTCTGGGTCAAGATTCGCGGCGAAGATTGGCGCAACCGCATGGACGACCTGCGCACGCTGGGCTGAAGCAACTGACGTCCCCTCATGAGGGCCCCGTTCTGCATATGCAGCGAGGGCGGCCTGTGCGCGACGAAAATAAAAACGATTCTTTTGGGAAAAAAACTGAAACAAACGCCGCGGTCTCTTCGTCTTACTGGAGCAGAAAGGAAACGCGGCGTTTTTGCGCGCGGAAGGGGGAAGAACATGAAAAGATGGGGAATCGTACTGGCGGCACTTCTGCTGACGGCGGGGATGCGCGCTGGCCGACGACAGCGGCCGGGCTGGACAACGAGCGGGCGCAAGCCGTCTATTGGGAATATTCGGGCGCGGTGATTGAGGATTATGCCGAGGTCGAGAGCCAGGGGCGGACGTTTGCCTTCATCCTGTTTAAGCAGGAGCAAAGGCGATGGTGAAGGACTTTGACAGCGTTTCGGACGGATCGGGTTTTTCTTTGGCGTACGCAGGGCGGACGCGGGCGGCTGGACGGATGGAGAATCCGTCACGGTTTCGGCGGCGGACGGGAACGACGGCCTGCGGACGATCACACGCATGGGACGGCGATGCCGAACGAGCCGAAGGGCACGGTGGAGGACCGTGGAAACAGTTTGTCGGCGCGGTTTCAGGTTGGCGGCATGGCGACGCGCGCGGGTGGACGCGGACGGCGTGATCCATTTTGCCGAGGGCGAGCGAAAGGTCGAGCTGCTGAACGATATGCGCTATCTGGCTTACGGCAATCTGCCAAAACGAAAAAAGCGCTGGAAAACAGCGATGTGCCGCCGGGGGTTAGTTTTTTCCAGCCCGCGCTCGGACACACTTTTTCGGGCAGGTCGTGCCGCTTTCGGCGGCTCACAGCCGCAAGGTCTATCTGGGCCCCGGCAGGGATTACCCGCGGGCGGGAAAAGGCAAAGGCGGCGGTCGGCACGAACGGCTGGGTGTTCGGCCAATACGACGGCTGGCTGCTGAGTTCAATACCATATCGACGGGGATCATTACCGAATCGGCTGGATTGAAAAAGCGCGCTTGCCTGCGGAACGAAGGTCGAGCGGCTGAAAATGAGCGAGATTCATGGAAACGAACCGTATCAGCAGGAGATTATGGAGGATTGCGTGATGACGGATGACCCGCTGGGGGAGCGGCGCGGCGATTGCGCATCTAAAGAGGGGCAGAAGGTTTGGAGCCTCGCTTTTCTGGGCGCGGAATGGGGAAATGATCGGCTGGAGATCGACGGGCAATGCTATTGGGGCTTTGTCCCGACCAACTGCATGTCGCATGGGATGATGGAGGGAAAACATGAAAAGAGTCGTTTTGTGGGTTTGTGCGCTGATGATGACGCTGTTGCGTCGGTTGGTGTTGCGGGAACGTATTCGCCGTATTTCGCGACTGAGCCGCCGCCGGGGAGGTGCGCGAGCACGTGGCCAACCGTGCTGGCCGGATTACGAATTCGAGGATTACTGCGAGGTGCGCGGCACGCCGAAGGGCGACTACGGCTTTGCGCTGGTGCATCGCAAAAACGGCGGATTCTCGTGGGCTATCATAAAAGTGGACGGCGAGATGAAATACTGGCTCAAGAACGCGGGCGCTGTGCCGCAGGGAAAGGAAGAGGCGTGGTTTGGCGTTGGCACGGCGGGCTGGGAGGAAGAAACGGATTGGGTCAGGAATTCCACGGCAGACAGGTTTACGACGACGGCCTGTGTTTTTCCGTGACTCAACTGGATGGATCGGGCGAAAGTTATGAAAAAATGGTCTTTACCGCTGGGAAAACGGCATGTTCCGCCTGAACAGCTACCACAAGTCGGAAAGCAGCAGCATACGCGTTTCGGATGACAAGCTGGATTTTTATCGATTGGTCGAACTGCGTTTACTGCGGCGCGGTGCAGGGCACTGTTCAGCGCGATATCCGCTATGTGTCTTTTTAACACGCTGCCGATGTGGATTGACGACGCAAAGGAGAAGCTGACGACTGCGCCGAACCTGCAATCCGGCGATTTTTTCAGCGCAGAAGGTCAAGTCACTGGCGGGCAGAAATTCCCCGTCTACACCGGCCCGGGGGACGAACTACGCGCAGCGGCAACGGCAAGGGCCTGGTCAGCACGAACGGCTGGATTGAGGGTCTATGGGCAGAAGGACGGCTGGATTCTTGATTCAATACAGCATTTCCAGCGACCACTACCGCTTTGGCTGGATCGAGAAAAGCGCCCCTGCCGAAGGGAACGACCGTGCCGGAGCTGAATTTCCGCGTCGCGCCGGGGATCAATCCGTGGCGTTCAACCGGGATTCTACCTGACGGATGATCCGCTGGTCAGCCGCGCGAAGCTGTGCACGGTCAGGCCGAAATATCTTTCTATCTGGGCAGCCTCAACGACGAATGGGCGTATGTGATGGTCGAAACGGCGGATGGCCGGTGGATGCGGATCATGCCGCACGAGGATTTCAAACGGATGATGAGCGGCGGTTGAGCAAACGGGCGCGCGGGTTGAAAAACGCCTCCATTGCGGAGGTGACGCGGGGCTTTGGTATAATGCTTGCAAGGAGGCGGGGTGGATGGACAACCAACTCGGCGGCGCGCGAATCGCTAAACTGCGCGCGCATGCGGCATGACGCAGGAAACCCTGAAAAACCGGCTCGGCGTGGAAGCGCGGCGGCGGTCAGCAGTGGGAAAACGGACGCGGCCTGCCCGGATGTGACGCTGCTCGCCCGCTGGCCAGAGCAGCCCTGCACACGAATGTCAACGCGCTTTTTGGTCTTTTGAGCAGATGGCCGACGCGCGAACAACTGACGGCGTTTTCGGAAACGTTTGTGCGGCATTGCCAAAATAACGACGGCCGACAGCGGGAAGCGCAGGAAGACATGGCGCTCGGCGCGATGGAATATCCGGGCGATACGGCGCTTCGGCTCAACTGCGCGGCGCTGATCAGCGTGCTGGAAATGAGCTTCCCGGATGAGAGCGAAGTTCGGTGCTGCTTAACGAAGTGGCGCGCGCTGGCGAAGAGGCGGCGCTGTCTGAAAACGTCGCCGAGCGGGAAAGCGCGTCCTGCGCGCTGGCTTCGATGGATTTGGCGGAGGGGCGGCTCGATGCGGCACAGGCGCGGCTGGACGCATTGCCGGAAAGCAGGGGGACACAACCCTGCTGCGCGTGCGGCTTTTGAAAAAGCGCGGCGAAGACGACCGAGCGCTGGAGGTGCCGTGCAAGAAGCAGCTAGTATCGCGCCGTCGCCCAGACGCTCGAAAGGCTGACCCCTGCTGATGGAAGCACAGACGGACGCGCACGACGCATTGCAAATCGCGCAGATTTACCGGCAGGTGGAGACGATCTTTTCCGCGGGCGGCGGCATGAGCGACGGACTGATGATGGAGCAGTATTTGAAGCTTGGTGAAACGGACGCGGCGCTCTGCTGCCTGAAACGGCTGGCGGACGTCGCGGTCGGCCGGCGATGACGCCGAACCCGATTCTGTTTGCGCCGACGATTTCGCCCCGAACGCAGGAAAATCAAATGCCGCGGGCGTGGCGCGCCATGTTTTTGCGCGGCCTGCGGGAGAAAAGGCGCTTGACGGTCTTCGGGAAACGCCGATCTATCGCGAAGCGGTTTCGCGGCTGGAGGAGAGCTTAAAAATTAAGCCAAAGCAGGCGGAAGCGAATCGAAAGCGAGTTGCCTGTCCGCCTGTTTTGTGCTATAGTATGACAGAATAAACGCGGTTTTTGGAGCGGAACGTTTTCCTGCGCGTCGCGAGGCGGCAAGCGCCGAAGCCCGGAAGGAAGGGAATCCCCATGGATAGCTTTGTCTTTGCCCTCGACACGACGATGCCGGTGTTTCTGGTGATTCTGCTGGGCTGGTTTCTGCCGCGTCGGCGTGCTGCTGAACGAGGCCTTTTGCAAGCCCGCGGATCATTACGTGTTCAAATGCGCGCTGCCGGTCAGCCTGTTCCTCTCCATCGCGAAGATGGATGTGTACAGCGATTTTGACCCGCTGTTCTGCCTGTTCTGCTTTACGGTGACGGCCATCGTCTTCCTCGGCGTATGGGCGCTGACGAGCAGGCTGATGAAGGACAAGGCGCTCGTCGGCGAATTCAGTCAGGCGGCGGTGCGTTCCAGCGCGGCGATTCTCGGCGTGGCGCTGAACACCAACATCTATGGCAACGCGGGCATGGTGCCGATGATGGTGCTTTCGGCCGTGCCGTTTTTTTCAACGTGTACGCGGTGCTGATTCTGCAATTTTCGCCGCATACGGATGAAAACGGGCGGCTGATTCCGCGCCGGGCAAAACGGCACGGCGGCGGTCAGGCGCGCGCTGGTCAACGTGGTGAAAAACCCGATCATCCTCGGCATTCTGCTGGGCGTGCCGTTTTTCGCTGCTGCGCGTGAAGCTGCCGGGCATCCTCGCCTCGACGCTCCAGCACCATCGGCGGCACGGCGACGCCGGTTGCGCTGCTGGCGGTCGGCGCGTCCTTCTCCGGCAGTGAGGCGGCCAAGTGCATGAAGCCCGCGCTGGCGGCGACGGCGATCAAGCTGTTCATCCTCCCGGCGATCTTCCTGCCGATTGCGGCGCTGTTTGGCTTTACCGGCAGCGCGATGATCGCGATTTTGATTTTGGTCGGTTCGCCGACGACGGTTTCCTGCTATGTGATGGCCAAAAACATGGGGCACAGGGGCGTGCTGACCGGCAACGTGGTCATGCTGGCGACGGTGCTTTCCTCCGTGTCGCTGACGCTTTGGATTTTTCTGCTGCGGCTGTTCGGGCTGCTGTGAGTGGATGGCACTGAAAGGAAACGAACATGAAAAGCTATCTCATCAAAGGATACCACCCGCGAGAGCGCGAACGGATCGTCAGCGAATCCGTCGGCCAGATTGAGCAGCCTGTGACGGCTGCGCGCCGGGCGTTATCGAGATGTATCAGGCGGCGTATATCGACGGGAAAAGGAACTGCGCGGAGATCAACCGCGAATATGTCGCGCACTACATCTCCGGCCGCGAGGGGGCCGACGCGAAGCGAATGTGGGATGTTCTGACCTGCATAAAAAACACGCTGCCCCTGACGGGAAAGCGGCGCATTGAAACTGCCGTTTCCCGTCGGGCGTTTGCGTATTCGAAAAAGTTTTCTGCGTTACGCCTTGGGCGCGCCGCGCTTTGCGGGAAGCGCGGCTCATACTAATTCGCAGTTAAAATGCTTAACAGAGCGCATCAGATTTTTTTGTTCTGACGAAGCCAAGTGAAGTGAGGCGTACTGGAGGTACGTTGAACGGAACGAGAGCCAAGAAATCAAACAAAGATGGTGCGCGGATAACTATTTTAACAAGAAGTATCGAACGATGCTGCTTGCAGGCCTCGCAGCGGCCGGTGCAGCCGCCCTCGCGCTCGTCCTGCGCGATGAGCTGCTCCTGCTCGCGGCGCTTGGCGTCCGCGTCGTGCGCGACGGCGAGCATCAGGCGGATGCGGTTTTTTCCTGATTGACCTTCGTGGCGGAGAGATCGTAGTCGATCGGCACGATGTTGATGCCGGATGCACCTGCGTCAGGCGGCGAAGATCATGCCCTTGCCGCAGATGTGGTTGGGCAGACAGCCAACGGTGGCTGGGCGCAGATGACTGTTTTCATAGCCGTTTTCGGCCAGCTCCAGCATTTCGGCCGTCAGCAGCCAGCCCTCGCCCATCTTGCTGCCGTAACCGATCACGCCCTTGACCAGCTTTTGATGTGCCTGAACGCCGTCGGCGGCACAAAGTTCGGGTGGGCGGCCACGGCCTCGATCAGCGTCGTCTCCATGCGCTCGCAGAACTTCATCAGCGCCTTGCAGAAGAGCAGTACTTGACCAGACTGCCGCCGTAGAGGTGGTGATCCTCGATGCGGTTGTCGATCTTAAAAGGCACGAACCCCATGATGCCGGGGAGCATGTATTCGCAGTCCTGCGTGCGGAACTTTTCAAGGCCGTTGTTGCCCAGCGAGGAATACTTGACGTAGATTTCGCCCACCACGCCGACGCGCGTTTTCGTTTCGCGGCTGCGCTCGATGGCGTCGAAATCATCGACGATGGCGGCCAAGGTTCTTTTTGGCCTTGTTGGAGAGCCCCTGCCCGCGGTTGAACTGCTCGATCAGCGCGTCGTTCCATTTTTTCAATCAGCGCGTCGGTCGTGCCCCTTTTCCAGCTCGTAGGGGCGCGTCTGGTTGGAGACGCACATGATGCAGTCGCCGTAGACCAGCGACGCGACGATCTGGCGCACCAGCGGCAGGGGTCAGCTTGAAGCCGGAGGCGCTTTCAAAGGCCGCTCATGTTGACGGAGATGACCGGCACCTGCTCGAGCCCGCCTTTTGAGCGCCTTGCGCAGCAGATAGATATAATTGCTGGCCCGGCAGCCGCCGCCGGTCTGGGTGATGATCAGCGCGACCTTGTTGACGTCGTATTTGCCGGACTCCAGCGCGTCGATGGAATTGGCCGATGACCAGCAGCGCGGGCACGCAGGTGTCGTTGTGCACGTATTTAAGACCCTCGGCCATGACGTTCGGGCCGCTGTTGGTCAGCAGCTCGGCGTTGTAGCCGTTGAGGCGGAACCTTGACGATCAAAAAGTGAAATTCCAACATGTTGGGCACGAGGATGGTGTAGCCCGCCTGCCGCATCTCGCGGGTAAATTCAACGTGATTGCTGGGCATGGGGGTCAATCCTTCCTTTCGTTTTGGGCGGCGAGCGCCTGCTGCTGGTCGATGGCGGCGAACAGCGAGCGCAGGCGGATGCGGACCGCGCCGAAGTTGGTGATTTCGTCGATCTTGAGCTGGGTGTAAATATTTTATCCTCGGCTTCCAGAATCTCGCGCACCTCGTCGGTGGTGATCGCGTCGATGCCGCAGCCGAACGAGACAGCTGGACGAGGTTCATATCCCGCTGGGTGGTGATGTAGCGCGCGGCGGCGTACAGCCGGGCGTGATACGTCCACTGGTTGAGCACGCCCTGTGCCTGCTTCTGCATATGCCAGGAGAGGGGAATCCTCCGTGACGACGGCCGCGCCGAAGGCCCGCGATCAGCTTGTCGATGCCGTGGTTGATTTCGGGATCGACGTGATACGGGCGGCCGACCAGCACGATGATGCGGCGGCCTTCCCGGCACGCGCCTGCTCGATCATCTCCCTCGCCCTTCGCGCGAACGTCGTTCATGTAGGCGTCGTAGGCGGCGTAGGGCCGCGTCGCAGGCATGGCGAACCTCGCGGGCGGTGATATCCGGGAAATGCTGCTGCAAAATGCCGGTCAGCTTCTTCGGGAATACCTTTTGCGGTGGTCGATGCCCACGTAATCATGGATGAAATCAATCCGGCGCACGGCTGGCATGTTCGCGGCGATGACCTCGGGATAATAGGCCACCACGGGGCAGTTGTAGTGGTTGTCGCCCAGATGCTCGTCCATGTTGTAGCTCATGCAGGGGTAGAAGATGGTCTTTACGCCCCTGCTCGATGAGATAATCGACATGGCCGTGCATCAGCTTGGCCGGGAAACAGACGGTATCCGACGGGATGGTTGCCTGACCGGCGATATACAGCTTGCGGCTGGAGAACGGGGAAACGGCTACGTCAAAGCCCAGATCCGTAAACAGCGCGTGCCAGAAGGGCAGAAGCTCATACATGTTGAGCCCCATCGGCAGGCCGATTTGCCGCGCGGCGCGTTTCTCCCGGCGGTCGTTGATGAGCGCCAGCAGCTTCTCCTGCTTGTAGGCGTAAAGGTTCAGGCCGCTCTGCTGCCTGCCGCCGGAAACCGGCCGGTCGCAGCGGTTGCCGCTGATGAACCGGCGGCCGCCGCCGAAATCGTTGACCGTCAGGCGGCAGTGGTTTTCGCACAGGCCGCAGCGCGCCTGCTTGACGCTGTGGGTGAAGGTATTCAGCGCGTCGAGGCTGAGCACGGTGCTTCGCCCGCGTGCAGCGCGCGCTGCGCCATGGCGTGCAGCGCCGCGCCGTAAGCGCCCATCAGCCCCGCGATATCCGGGCGGACGACGTCCACGCCCAATTCGTTTTCAAACGCGCGGAGCACCGCGTCGTTGAGGAACGTGCCGCCCTGCACGACGATATGCTGCCCGAGCTCCCGCGGGCGGAGCAGCGGATGACCTTTGTAGAGCGCGTTTTTGACGACCGAGATGGACAGGCCGGCGGGAGATATCGGTCACATCCGCGCCGTCCTTCTGCGCCTGCTTGACGGAGCAATTCATAAACACCGTGCAGCGGGAGCCGAGATCGACCGGCTTGCGCGCGCCAGACCCAACTGGGCGAAATCCTCAATCTTGTATCCCAGCGCGCTGGCGAACGTTTGCAAAAACGAGCCGCAGCCGGAGGAACAGGCCTCGTTGAGGAAGATGTTGTCGATCACGCCGTTGTGAATCTTGAAGCACTTGATATCCTGCCCGCCGATGTCGATGATAAAATCGACGTTGGGCATGAAGCGCGCGGCGGTGAAGTGCGCCACGGTTTCGACCAGACCGAAATCCACGCCGAACGCGCTTCTGAATCAGATCCTCGCCGTAGCCGGTGACCGCGCCCGCGCGGATCACCCAATGTCGGGTGCTCGGTGCGCAGGTCGGTCAAAAAGCTCGCGCACATGGGGCACGGGATCGCCGCTGTTGCTCTGGTAGCGGGTCAGCAGCAGCGCCCCGTCGGGGGCGATGACGACGGATTTGATGGTCGTCGAGCCGGAGTCGATGCCCAGATACACGTCGCCGGCATACGCCGCCGGATCCGCGGCGCTTGACCTGCGCCCTGGCGTGGCGCGCGCGGAAGGCGGCCAGCTCGTCCTCATCCCGGAAGAGCGGCGGCAGGGCGTTGTAGCTCTCCGTGCTGTGGAACGCCTCGATGGCTTCCAGACATTCGCCGAGCAGAACCGGCTCGGAGGGCTGATGCGCCGGCGCCGAGCGCGACGAAGTACAGCGAATTTTCCGGGCAGACGCCGGTGAGGTGCCGAGCGCCTCGTCAAAGCAGGCGCGGAGCTCGCATAAAAGGTGAGCGGGCCGCCGAGGTAGACGACGCTGCCCTCGATCGGCCCGCCCCTGCGCCAGACCAGCGATGGTCTGGTTGACCACGGCCATGAAGATGGAGCGCGCCACGTCCGCGCGCGCCGCGCCCTGGATTGAGCAGCGGCTGCATGTCCGTCTTGGCGAATACGCCGCAGCGCGAGGCGATGGTGTAGGTTTTTCGCGCCTTTTGGCCTCCTCGTTCATCTCCGTCGGGGTTACGCCCAGCAGCGTGGCCATCTGGTCGATGAACGCGCCCGTGCCGCCGGCGCAGGAGCCGTTCATGCGCACTTCCGTGCCCTGCAAAAAGAGAATTTTCGCGTCCTCGCCGCCCAGCTCGATGATGACGTCCGTGCCGGGCATGAGCATATCCGCCGCGACCTTGGTGGCGTAGACCTCCTGCACGAAGGGATGTGCGAGCCGAGCGCCAGACCCATGCCGGCCGAGCCGGAGATGCTCAGGCGGACGGGCGCGCCGTGCACCACCCGTTGTCAAGGCGGGTCAGCAGCTCGCGCGTCTTCTGCGCGATCAGGGAGAGGTGGCGTTCATAGCAGGAATAAATAATAATCTTGTCGGCTTCGTCGAGCACGACGCACTTGATGGTGGTCGAGCCGATATCCAGACCGATGCGAAGAGTTTCGGGCATCATGAAAACGTCCTTTCTATTGCGACGTGTATCCAATATCAAGCCGTATTGCGCGAAAAAGTGGGAAAATATAGACCGTGTATGCGTAAAAGCAGCTTTTTTCAACATGACATTATAAGCGAAAAACGATGTTTTTACAAGTATAAACGGAAAACAGTCAATGATTGAACAATAATAAAGAAGGGAAACCGTGAGGATTGGACGAGAAACCGGGGCGCAAACCCGCGCCGCGCCGTTTTTTTCGCGCTTTTGCTTGATGCGGGCGGCCAAGTCTGCTATAATGACAAAATGGTTGAATGTGTTTGAAAATCAAAGGGAGGGAAAGTGATTGGCAAAGCTGGAGGCGTATGACAAGGCGCTGGATTATTCCTACGCGCCGGGCATTTTCCCGCGACGGAGTGCCTCAAAATGCCAAGAAGCGCTGCATGCGGCTGCTGGTTTCCTCAAACGGCTTGCAGAGCGAGGGCGTGCAGGCGCTGGAAAGGGACGCGCAGGAGGCGGGCGTCCGCGTGGAGGTCGCAGACCGCGCGCTGGAGCGCATTTCCAAAAAAGAAAATTGCTTTGCGGCGATGGTTTATAAAAGGCGGAGGGCAGGTTTGATGAGGACAGCCCGCACATCGTGCTCCACCACCCCAGCGACAGCGGCAATCTGGGCACGATCCTGCGCACGGCGCTCGGCTTTGGTCTCAAAACATCGCGATCATCCGCCCGGCGGTCGATTCGACGATCCCCGCGTGGTGCGCGCGTCGATGGGCGCGGCATTCTCGCTCAATGTGCGCCACTTCGATTCCTTCGATCAATACCGCGCGCAGTATCCGCTGCGCCGGCTTTTCCGAGGTTCATGCTGACGGGCGCTGTGCCGCTCGACGAGGCCGTGCAGAAGGTGGACGGGCCGTTTTCGCTCGTCTTTGGCAACGAGGCCAGCGGCCTGCCGGACGCCTTCGCGCAGATGGGGCGTGAGCACGCTCATCCCGCACAGCCATCAGATTGATTCGCTCAATCTCGCGATTGCCGCGGGCATCGGCATGTATGCCTTTACGAGAAGATAAAGGAGAAGAAACCATGAAAATTGTCGTAGACGCGATGGGCGGCGATTTCGCCCCCAAGGTCAACGTGGACGGCGCCATCGACGCGCTGCGCGAATACCCGGATATGGACATCATCCTCGTCGGCCCGCAGGCACTGGTGGAGGAGACGATTTCGGCCTATGGCGACGCGGGAGGCGCTGGGCAGAGTGCGCGAGCGCCTGACGGTGGTGGACGCGCCGGAAGTCATCACCACCGAGGAGCACCCCGTCATGGCGCTGCGCCGCAAGAAAAAAATTCCACCTTTGTCGTCGGCATGGATATCGTCCGCCGCAAGGAGGCGCAGGCGTTTGACTCCGGCGGTTCGACAGGCGCGCTGATGGCGGGCGCGATGTTCAAAATCGGCCGCATCAAAGCAGGTTGACCGCCCCGCGCTGGCGACGCTTCTGCCCGTGCCGCGGCGCCCGATGCAGCTGGTGGACGCGGGTGCGAACACGGATTGCCAGCGGAAGTGGATCGTGCAATTCGCGATGATGGGCAGTGCCTACATGCGCCGCGTGATGAACGTGAGCGACCCGGAGGTCGGCCTACTGAACATCGGCGTGGAGGCGGCCAAGGGCAACGAGCAGGCACAGGCGGCCTACGCGCTGATGGAAAAGCCGCAGCCGTTCCATTTTATCGGCAATGTCGAGGCGCGCGATGCGCTGGCAGGCAAGGCGGACGTCGTCGCGGCGGGACGGCTTTGTCGGCAACGTGCTGCTCAAGAACACCGAGGGCGTGATTGCCATGATCTTCGGGCTGATTAAGGGCGGCCTGATGGATTCGACCAAGGGCAAGCGGCCGCGCTGCTGGCGAAGGACACGTTCCGCGGGATCAAGCGCAGCTTTGATTCCACCGAAATCGGCGGCGCGCCGCTGCTGGGCGTGGAGGGCGCGGTCATCAAAGCGCACGGCAACTCCAACGCGCGCGCGATCTTCTGCGCGATCCGTCAGGCCAAGAGCATGGTGGACGGCGGCGTGGTGGACGTCATCCGCGACGAGGTGGCCAAGCTCTCCGTCGGGGAGGAACAGGCGTAATCGGTCTGAACCCGAAACGGGTTTCAGACAGACAAAAAGCTATTCTCCCCCCGAAGGGGGAGAATAGCCCCTTCCGCCAATGAAAGAATAGCTGAATTTCTTGATTTTGCTATTCAAGCCAAGTTTGCTTATGTCAACAAGCTGGAAACCCGAAATGGGTTTGGAATAAACGGAACATTGTAAAAAATAATGGTAAAAGGACAAGGGAGGAGAACGTATGGTATACGATCAGCTTAAAACCATGATCGCCGATCAGCTCGGCGTGAGCGAGGACGAAGTGAAGCCGGAAACCCGCCTCAGGAGGAGGACCTCAAGGCGGACAGCGACCGTGATGATGCTCGTGATGGATATCGAAAACGAGTTTGACATCGAAATCGAGGACGACGCGATTGAAAAGGTCAAGACCGTCGCCGATTTGGTCAAGTACATCGAAGATAAGCAGTAACCCGAGGGTAAACAACAACAGGAAGTGAGGCTGTCAAGCTGACAACACCGATATTTCAAGAATAAAGCGAAGTATTTGCGCCCGAAGGTTTCCAAAGGGCGACCGGAAAGCCCCTTTGGTGGGGCGATGGGGCAAAGCCCCATATCCCTTAGATACTTGCTGAAATGTTCGGTTTAAGCTTGGCAGTCCTTCCCGTGTATTTCATTTCGCGCGGCCTTTCGCGCGAAGCGAAATGGACGGGGCGACGCATGCGAGGCAAATATGAATTATCAAACGCTGGAGCGGACGATCGGCCATTCCTTTGCCGATATCGCCCTGCTCGATCTGGCGATGACCCATCCGTCCTATGCGCTTCAGCATAAGTGTCAGGATAATCAGCGCCTTGAATTTTGGGCGACGCGGTGCTGGAAATCTGCGTCAGCCGCGTGCTGTATCACAAATACCCCAAGCTGCGCGAGGGCAGTTGACCCGCAAGCGCGCCGCGCTGGTCTGCGGCAGATTCAAGCACAGAGCCGCGACGCGGCCAGGGCTGGGCAGCTACCTCCAGCTCGACCGGGGCGAAGAGGTCGTCGGCGGGCGCGAAAACCCGTCCATCCTCGCCGATACGATGGAGGCGGTGATTGCCGCCGTCTATCTGGACGCGGGCATGGAGGAGCCGCCAAGCTTGGTCGATCTGGCGATGGACGGCTATGAAACCAGCGAAAAGAACGACCGCGACGCCAAGAGCGCCTTGCAGGAGTATTTGCAGGCGCTCGGCGAGGAAACCCCTGACCTACGAGATCATCGGGCAGGACGGCCGCCGCATGCCCGCGTGTTCACCGCCGGGGGTGCTCCGCGCGGACGGCAGCGAGCGCTGGGCGGGCGTGGGCGCGCGCAAGCAGCGCCGAGGAGGCTGCCGCGCAGATGGCGCTGCAAAAGCCGAACAAGGCACAATGACGCCCGCATGCGGGTTGACGGAAGCGGAGTCGCACAGGTGCGGCTAAAAGAGACTGGAAATATACGGCTTTAAGTCGTTTGCGGATCGCACGGTCGTGGTCTTTGACGAGGGCATCACCGGCATTGTCGGCCCGAACGGCAGCGGCAAATCCAACTTCTATCCGACGCGGTGCGTCGGGTGCCGGCGAGCAGAAAGCGCTGCGCGGCGGCAAGATGGAGGACGTCATCTTCAACGGCACGCAGAAAGCGCAAGCGCAGGGCTATTGCGAGGTTTCCCTCGTCTTTGAAAACGAGGATCACGCGCTGAGCGTGGATTACACCGAGGTGATGATTACCAGGCGCGTGTATCGCAGCGGCGAGGCGAATACTACATCAACAAATCCGCGTGCAGGCTCAAGGATATCGTCGAGCTTTTCCGCGATACGGGCGTGGGCAAGGAGGGCTATTCGATCATCGGCCAGCCGAATCGACGAAATCCTCTCCCCCAAAAGAGCGAGGGACAGGCGCGGCGTTTTGAAGAGGCGGCGGGCATTGTCACCGCACGCGCAAGGAGGAGAGGAAAAGCGCCTTTCCAACATGCGCGACAACCTCTCCCGCGTGGAGGATATGGTCATCGCAGAGCTGGAAAGCCAGCTTGGAGCCGCTGGAAAAGTGCCAGCGAAACCCGCACGGCGCTACCCCTGAATCTGCGCGACGAGCTGCGCTGGTTTTGGAATGCTCCGCGTTCGTTCTGCGCAGCGACCGGGCGAAGGAGCGAATCGCCGAGGCCGAGCAGCTTCTGACCGGCCTGAAGCGGGAGCCATCGCCAGCGAGGAAAAGCGCGCCGACGCGCTGAGCAGCGCGAAAAGGCCAACGAAGGCGCGCGAAGCTCGGAAAACGAGGTGACCGCCGCCCACGACGCGGTGCTGGAGCTGACCCGCGAGACGGAAGCGCGCGAGGGCGAATTGGCGTTCTCGCGCGGAAATCAACCGCATGGAAAGGACGCTTGCCCTCGGTCAGGAGGACGTGAAGCGCGCCCGGAGTGGCCGCGCTCGACGAGGAAATTGGCGAAAAACGAGCGGGACGCGCTCGCCAACCGCACGAGGATTATCGGCCTGACGCGCGAGCTCGGCCAGAAAGAAGAAGCCCTGCAAAACGCGCAGGAAGAAGCGCGGCAGGCGGAGTGGAAAAGCTTGAGGCGCACAAGAGCGCTATTATCGACGCGATGAACCGCCTCGGATGACGTGCGCACCAGCGAGGCGCGGCTTTCCACCATGCGCAGGGAGGCTGGAGTGCCGCGGCGAGGAAGCCGATGCGCAGAAGGAAGAACTCGAACTGGCGGCCGACCGCATGACGCAGAGCAGCCGGTGCAGGCGGCGCAGGAGCTGCAGGCTGCGCGGCGAGTCGAAAGGCTGGAAGCCGAACAGAAGATCGAACAGGAAATCGCAGGAGCATTTGGCGCAGAAGATCGTCGTCGTCCAGCAGGCGCTCGGCGACGCGAACGGACAGAAGCGGCCGCGTCCGCCGCCTGCGCGTGCTGCGCGAAATGGAGCGCTCACGCGGGCTATCAGCAGGCGGTCAAGCAGGAGTTCTGCTGCACGCGCGCGGGAACGCGGGCGTTCGCGGCGTGGTGGCGACGCTGATGCGCGTGCCCAAGCGGCTTGAGCGCGCGACGGAGTGCCGTGCGGGCGGCGCGCTGCAAAACGTCGTCACGACGGACGAATACATCGCCAGAGACATGATCGCGCATCTGCGCCAGAAAAGCTGGGGCGCGCGACTTTCCTGCCGGATGACGACCATCAGCGCAGGACGCTCAGCCCGCAGGTGGAGCGGCAGGCTGACCATGCCGGGGCTGCGTGGGCGTGGCCAGCGAGCTGATCGAGTTTGACGAGCAATACCGCGGCATTGTGGAAAACCTGCTCGGACGAACCGTCATCGCGAGAAAACCTCGACGCGGGCATTGAAATCATGCGCAGGGGGGCGGCATGCGTTCCGCCTGGTGACGCTGGAGGGCGACGTCATGCACCCGGCGGTTCGGATGACGGGCGGTTCGAGCGCTCCCGGCATGACCAGCCTGCTCTCCCGCGAACGCGAGATTAAGGAGCATGAGAAGCTGCTGGTCGAGCTGGAGGAGAAGATCGCGATTATGGCCGCCGCATCGAGCGGGGCGAGGCCATCCGTCAGGAGATCAAGCAGCGCCGCGCGCAGGCGTTTGAGGCGATTCGGCAGGCGCAGATCGATGTTTCCGTCGCGCAGGAGCGCGTTCGCACGTTGACCGCGCAGCGCGAGGAGCACCGCGCCCAGCAGTGGATCAGGATAGATGCGCGCTGCTGCGGACGCAGATCGCGCAGAATCTCTCGCGCAGATCGACAGCCAGCTGGCGGGCGCGCGCGATACGCAGGCGGGCGAGCAGAAGACCAACGAGGAAATGAACAGGCAGACGGCCGCGCTCCAGCGACGCGCTGTATGAAAAGCGCGAGGCGCTGGACGCCCTGCGCGAGGAGGCGCAGAACCTGCGCGTGACGCTGGCGGCCTGCGAACGCGACGCGAACGTGCGCTCAATCAGGACGGCGCGCGCATGCGGGAGCAGAGCGCCGTCGGCGTCAGATCGGCGAGGCACACGAAAACCGCGAGGCGCTGACCCTGCGCCATCAGCAGAGCATGCAGCAGCTCGCGCGCGACGCCGCCGAGCAGCAGACCTGCGCCGGACGGCTTGAGGCGGCTCAGCAGAATTTGGGCGGCGCGGCAGAACGCGCGCAACGAGGAACAGGAGACGATCCGCCAGCTGACGCAGGAGATCGACAGCCTGCGCGGACGCTGGCCATGGATATGGACAAGTGCCAAGGCCGAGCTGGTGCTCGGCGCACCCAGAGCGAGCTGGAGCAGATGCAGCAGCGGATATGGGACGATTACGAGCTGACCTATGCGGGCGCGAAGGAATACCTCGTCGAGCCGTTTGACATGGCGGGGAGCGACAAGCGCGCGGGCGACATCCGCCGGAGATCCGCGCCATGGGGCCGGTCAACGTCACGGCGATGGAGGATTACCGCGCCTGCCGCGAGCGCTACGACGATCTGGCCGGTCAGCGCGACGATCTGGTGAAGGCGCAGGACGACCTGCTGGGCATCATTGAATCGCTGCAAAGGCAGATGGAAAAAGCAGTTTTTGGAAAACTTCCGGCTTCGCTTCAGCAATACCTGAGCGAAACCTTCGTCAAGTTTCTAAGTGCGGCAAGGCCGAACTGCGGCTGATGGATTTTTAAAAAGCGACGTGCTCGGCTGCGGCATTGAGATTGTCGCCCAGCCGCCGGAAAGAAGCTGCAATGCTTTCTGCTGCTCTCCGGCGGCGAGCGCGTGCGCTGACGGCGATTGCGATTCTGTCCGCGATGCTGCGGTTCGCCGACGCCGTTTTGCTTCCTCGACGATCGGCGGCGCTGGACGACGGCAACATCTCCACCTTCGCGGATTATCTGCGCGCGATTTTTCAAAAGGACACGACAGTTCGTCGTCGTCACCCACAGAAAGGGGCACGCGCTGCGACGGCCTTTACGGCGTGGCGATGGAGGAGAAGGGCGTTTCCAAGATGCTCAGCGTCGAGCTGAAGGACGAGCGCAGAGGCGATGGAATAAAAAAGCGCCTCTAAAAAGGGACGACAAAGAAAGGGTCTTTGAAACATGGGATTCTTTCTCGGATTTGGCAAAAAGAAAGAGTAAAAAGAGCAGCAGTCCGCCTCAGGCGGAAGAAACCCGGCTCGAAGCGCAGGAGCAATACGTAACTGAAACTTTAGCACAATGAG
>VOFI01004044.1_pt1 | contig 18259 bp, 33 predicted proteins | sample 5384131 | NCBI WGS metagenome assembly VOFI01 (sample SAMN12384728, study PRJNA508395) | human gut metagenome | isolation source: healthy gut H | host: Homo sapiens
CTGTTTCCAGCGTTCCCGGCTCCGGCAAAATCTCCTCGGATTGGCGGAGAAATCCGCTGCCAACCGCTCCATATTTTTCACCGCCGGGGCAAGTTCTTTGAGCCGCCGTTCCTGGCTCTCCACCTGGTTTTCTTTCTCCGCCTTGACTGTCTCCAGAACGGCGATCTCCTTTGCCCGCTGCTCTTTTTCTAGTCCAGCACAGACAAGTGCCTCCTGGCAGTAGGTTATATTCGAAAGTGGGGGCGATTCCGGGTCAGTGTTCTTGGCGTGGAATTTTTTCTACTGTTATGGTTCACCGATCCTTGGCCACGCGGCGCTGATTTGTGCTTTTCAAATCCGTCCCTCCTCCTTTTCCGCGCGCAACGCCTTTGTTACTTTCTGCGAAGTGGCGCAAAGCTTCACCACGCCAGCCGACAGCAATCGCTTTCATGTTAATCAAATTCTGCTGAAACCACGCTGACTCCGCTTGATTGTCGCGCAAATCCAATCCCCTCTCCGCTGGTGCCCTTTGAAAAGGGCACCCTGCACCCCGCCGAAACTTTACCTACCGAAACGGTACCCCGTGACGGTGTGTGACGATGATGACGGTATTTGGGATACCGCCCCCACTCATGGAAATATCGTCACACCGTCACATATCGTCACGCTTGATCCGCCGTCAGCTTTACGGTTCGCTCGCTGCGGCTGCGGCTGCTTTCGTATCGGATGCCATATTCATTCAGTAGTCGTCCGGCGTTGACATTCAGCCTCCTTGTCAGAGCATTGGGCTTCATATCCACGCCGAGAAGTGCCGCAAGCTCTGTGGGTGTTCCTTTCCACTCCTTACCACCCGAAGAAAGGAAAGCCGAAACAGGGTGTCGATGATGATGAGCCGTACATCCGCCGGTGCACCCTGAGCGTGTCGAATGATCCAACTGTCTGGGTCCCAAGAGCTGCTCACGGACCTTAGCTTGCGTTGCAAAGTAGAGATTGCTGGTCTCCTCTACCCCGAACATCCGGGAGAGCCGCCGCTGCAGCCGGGCGTAATTGTCCTCCAATGCAAGGTAGAGGACGGTGCCTCTGATGCACCTCGTACTCCCACAGCGGAAGCCCCATCGCCACATGGTAGGCGAGCTGCCCCATGAAGACCACCTTGGGCGCACCTACGAAGAGGTAGGTGCCACTGTACAGCAAGTCGTTCACGATGGGTTTCCGAGGTTGATACACCGTGTCGTACAGTTCGGTCATTGATATCGTGTTCAGCCCGAAATTGTTTGACTTTTTCGCGGCTTGCAGATTGATTTGCTTGTCCGAATTTGTTATAATATTGGTGCTAGTTTTTGTGAGACGACTGTACCGCATCTGCGCCAACAGATGCACCCGGTACGGTCGTTTTTCTATTGTCCGTCATTCGCATTCCTCCTTAAGTCCGTTCAACGTCAGAGCCACCATTTGCAGAGTCTCCAGCAAGTCCGGCGGAACTTCTTCATCCACGGCCAGCCGCTGCAATTCCTGATAGATCAGCTTCATCTGGTCTCGCAGGGCTTTGTAGACCCTTGGGTTGCCTACCACGGTGATCTCCCGGTCGGTCAAGCGGCGGATGATATACTCCTGTTTGGTCAGCCCGGAGAGCTTTACTTTGGCTTCCAGAACCTCGTCCTCTTCCGGGGACATTCGGAAGGCTACCACCTTGTTCCGCCAGCGGCCTTGCTGGTCGAGTACTCGTTCCATCTTCATCCCTCCTTTCGCTCCATATCCAACTTCTGCGCCATCTCCTGCTGCTTTGAGGGGAAGAGGTGGGCGTACTTATAGGTGATGTCCACGCTCTCATGCCCCACCCGGTCTGCGATTGCCAGCGCCGAGAAGCCCATCTCGATCAACAGTGATACATGGGAGTGCCGCAGGTCGTGGATTCGTATCCGCTTCACCCCGGCCTCCTTGGCCCCCCTGTCCATCTCGTGGTGCAGGTAGCTCTTGGTCACCTCAAAGATCCGCTGATCCGGCTGGACTTTGTAGAGGGATTTCAGATAGTCCCTGATCTCGTCCGTCAGAAACTGCGGCATCTGGATGACCCGGACGCTCTTGGGTGTTTTCGGGTCGGTGATCACATCCCGGCCTTTCAGCCTTTGATAGGATTTGGTGATGGAGACAGCCCCTTGTCCAAGTCGAAGTCTGCCGGGTCAGAGGGCCAGCAGCTCGCCCTCCCGGATGCCACACCAGTAGAGGACCTCAAAAGCGTAATAGGACTGCGGCTTGTCCATCATCGCTTCCGCGAACTTGAGGTACTCCTCCTTTGTCCAGAAGAGCATTTCCCGTCCCTTTTCTGACCCCATATTGCCCGCCTGGGCAGCGGGATTTGATTTCAGATTGTAGAACCGTACCGCATGGTTGAACACGGCGCTCAACTGTCCATGCAGCGTTTTTGAGATACACCGGAGAGTAGGCCTTGCCGTTTTTGTCCCGGTAGTTCAGCATCTCGTTCTGCCATGCGATCACATCCCGCGGCTTGAATGTCGCTGAGCCATCTTCCGCTTGCCGAAGTACGGCACCATTTTCGTTCGTAGAGGATATGCTCTTTGTCCCCAGGTGTTTTCCTTGATACGGCTTTTTCATGTCCGTGATATAAATTTCCACAAAGTTTTCAAAGGTCATGGTCAGGTCGGCGGTCTGTTGTTGCAGGAATGTCCGCTCCCACGCCAGAGCCTCCTTCTTGGTGGGAAAATCCCGTTTCATTTTCTTTACTTTCTTGCCCGTCCAGTCCTCGTAGTAAAAGGACGCATACCATGTGCCCTTTGCCTTGTCTTTGTATGCCGGCATTGTGGTTCCTCCTTATTGTCTGTCCTGCAGCCCATAGAATTTTTTCCTGATAGTAGCGCCTGCTTACCCGTCCGGGAATGGTGAGAAAGCCCTTTTTTTCTTCAGTTCCTCGTTCATCTGGGCACCAGCTTGTAGGCGTAGACCTTGCGAAATGCCCAGTTCCCTGGCGACCTCCTCTGCCTCTGACAAACAGCTCCTTTTCCATTTTCAGCATTTTCCTTATTTTAGTTTCGCAAATATGTTAATGTCACGGCATCTTCATTATACATTAACATAAGTGTTAATGTCAAGAATTTATTTCGCATTTTTGTTAAAGTTTATCTTGCATCTTTCGCATTTTTTTGCGCTTTTATACTATTGGCAAAGGCGGTGGGATATTATGACAGTCGGAGACAAGAGGCTTTTAAAGAAAATCCGCACCTTTCGAGGCATGACACAAAAAGGAATTGGGGCTTGCTATCGGCTTTGAGGAAAATGGGAGCGGACAGGAGGATCGCCCAGTATGAGACGAATTACCGTGTTCCGCAAAACGGGAACTGCTGGACAAGATGGCCGAGGCGCTGCGGGTAGACCGCCAGAACTTCAACACCATCGCCCCCGGCTCTGCCGAGGACTTCATGCGGACATTCTTCTGGCTGGACGAGGACAGCCCTGGCGCTATCCGCCTGTTCCAGAGGATTGTCCGCAATCCGGGCAGAGCAGGGGCCGCTGATGATACCGCTGTACGGTACAATGATACCGATGACTGGCCCGGACACCCTCCCGTGGGGTATGTACTTCCAGTATGGGCTTGTAGACGAGTTCATGCACGAATGGCTCTTGCGTCAGCAGGAGTTACACGCCGGGGAGATCACCAGGGATGAGTATTTTGAATGGAAACTGAACTGGCCCGCTACCTGCGACGATGGCCTGGAAAGCCGAAATTATATCCCTTGGCGGAAAAATAAAAAGACAACAAAAAATGCCGCCCTGCTGAATTTGTCGTTCAGCAGGGCGGGCTTTCCTTTGGGATTTTTCTCTTGAGAATACCGGGCGGACACAAATAGTATCAATCCAGTATCAAGAGCCTTATGGACGGGCAAAAAGCCTGTATTCATGCGGGTTTTTCAGGGTTTCGAGCGTCATTCCCACTCGATAGTTGCAGGCGGCTTTACCGGTGCAATCGTAGAACACACGATTGACGCTTAACTTCGTTAACGATGCGGCTGGTGACGTGCCCAGAACATCCCACGGCATATCGTTTTCTGCGGTCATAAAGTCGGTGGTGGTCACAGCACGCAGCGCAACAGCGTAATCGTAGGTACGCTCGTCGCCCATAACGCCGACGCTGTGCATATTGGTCAGGACTGCAAAATACTGGTTGATCTCCTTGTCCAGACCTGCATTTGCGATCTCCTCGCGCCAGATGGCGTCGGCATCCTGCACGATGATAGCGACCTTCTCAGGGGTGACCTCGCCGATGATGCGGATGCCCAGACCGGGGCCCGGGGAACGGCTGACGGCATGACCAGATACTCAGGCAGACCCAGCTCACGGCCAACCTGACGCACCTCATCCTTAAACAGCATGCGCAGCGGCTCGATGAGCTCCTTGAAGTCCACGGAATCCGGCAGGCCGCCGACATTGTGGTGGCTCTTGATGACGGTGGATTCGCCGCCGAGGCCGCTCGATCAACGTCGGGATAGATGGTGCCCTGTGCCAGGAAATCCACCTTGCCGATCTGCTTTGCCTGCTCCTCAAAGACGCGGATGAACTCCTCGCCGATGATCTTGCGCTTGCGCTCCGGGCTCAGTAACACCCGGCCAGCTTGCTGAAAAGCGGTCACGGCATCCATGCGGATGAAGTTGATGTCAAAGCCGTTGGCATTTGGGCCAAAGCAGCCTCGACCTCTTCCTTTTCGTTCTTGCGCAGCAGGCCGTGGTCCACGAAGATGCAGGTCAGGTTCTTGCCGATGGCCTCAGCCAGCATGGCCGCCAGCACAGAGGAATCCACGCCGCCGGACAGGGCCAGCAGCACCTTGCCGTCGCCGATGCGCTCCCGCGGATGGCCTTGACATTGTTCTCTTCACGAAGGAGTCCATCTTCCAGTCACCGGAGCAGCCACAGACGTTATACACGAAGTTGCTGGAGCATCTTCTTGCCCTCAGCGGTGTGGAGCACTTCCGGGTGGAACTGTACGGCGTACAGGCCCTTTCTCGGCGTTTTCGATGGCAGCCACAGGGCAGTTACAGTGTGTGCGGTGATCTTGAAGCCCGGGGGCTGCCTGCTCGATGTAGTCATTGTGGCTCATCCAGCAGATGGTGGAGGGCTGAACATCCTCGAACATCTTGCTGCTGTTGTCACAAAGACCTCGGTCTTGCCGTACTCACGCTCAGGGGCGCGGCAGACATGACCGCCCAGCAGGTGCATCATCAGCTGGCTGCCGTAGCAGATTCCCAGCACGGGATGCCCCAGTTGAAGATCTCGGGGTCGATGGTGGGCGAATCTTCCAGATAGACGCTGTTGGGGCCGCCGGTGAAGATGATGCCCTCGGCGGATCTTGAAGCCGTCGGTGTCGTGCTTGCGGCCCTTGGTGGGGTGTTGATGATCAGGTCCACGGTGCCGCTCTGGATCATATCCAGAATGTTGGGGTGGGCCTGGGAGACGCGGTTGACCCGCTTGCACTCAATGCCAGCCTCGTTGAGCGCGTCGCAGGTGCCGGAGGTGGCAAAGAGCTCGATGCCCATCTCCTCAAAGCCCCGGGCGATGCCGACCATTTCGGCCTTGTCCTCGTCCTTCACATGATCCGGCCGCCACGCTTGGGCGCCTTCAGACCGGCCCCCTTGAAGGCCTTCAGCAGGGCCTGAGGGAAGGTCTCGGCCAGGCCCAGCACCTCACCGGTGGACTTCATTTCCGGGCCGAGGCCGGTGTCCACGTCAGTGAGCTTCTCAAAGGAGAAAACGGGGCCTTGACGGCGAAGTAGCTGGCCTCGCTATAGATGCCGGTGCCATAGCCCAGGTCCTTCAGCTTCTCGCCCAGCATCACCTTAGTAGCCAGATCGATGATAGGCACGCCGGTGACCTTAGAGATATAGGGGATGGTGCGGGAGGAGCGGGGGTTGACCTCAATAACGTAGATGTCGTCGTTATAGAGGATGTACTGGGCGTTGATCAGTCCAATGACGTTCAAGTGCTGGGCCATGTTCTTGGTGTGCTTCAGGATCAGCTCCAGGCGCTTCTGTCCTCCAGGTGGATGGGGGGGATAGACCGCGATGGAGTCTCCGGAGTGGACGCCGGCCCGCTCCACGTGCTCCATGATGCCGGGGATCAGAATGTCCTCCCCGTCAACACGCCGTCCACCTCCAACTCCCGGCCCATGAGGTATTTGTCGATGAGGATGGGGTGCTCCTGAACGGTCAGGTTGATGATCCGCATGAACTCCTCGATGTTCCGGTCGGAGTAGGCGATCTCCATACCCCTGCCCGCCCAGTACGTAGGAGGGCCGGACCAGCACGGGGTAGCCCAGCTCGTTGGCCGCCTGAAGGGCCTCCTGGGTGGTATAGACGGTGCGGCCCTTGGCGCGGGGGATGGCGCACTTTTCCAGGATCTCGTCAAAGCGCTCCCGGTCCTCGGCGGCGTCTACGCCGTCAGAGGAGGTACCCAGGATCTGCACGCCCATCTCGGTCAGAGCCTTGGCCAGCTTGATGGCGGTCTGTCCGCCGAACTGAACCACGGCGCCCCAGGGCTTCTCCTGCTCCACAATGTTCTGCACGTCCTCGGCGGTCAGCGGCTCGAAGTACAGCTGCCACATCGAAGTCAGTGGAGACGGTCTCGGGGTTGTTGTTGACGATGATGGTCTCATAGCCCAGGCGACGGAAGGCCCAGACGGAGTGGACAGAGCAGTAGTCGAATTCGATGCCCTGGCCGATGCGGATGGGGCCAGAGCCCAGCACCAGCACCTTCTTCTTGCCTGCGCCGTTGTCCACGGCCTCGTTCTCCCCGTCATAGGAGGAGTAGTAATAGGGGGTGTCGGCGTCGAACTCGGCGGCGCAGGTGTCCACCATCTTGAAGGAGGGGATGATGCCGTACCGCTCCCGCAGGGCCTTCACCTGGGCCTGAGTCATGCCGCACAAGGCGCCGATATAGCTGTCGGCGAAGCACATCTCCTTGGCGCGCTTCAGGGTGTCCATATCGGGCTCACCCTTACAGCGGGACAGCTCGTTCTCCATGTCGATGATCCGCTTGAAGCCGTCCAGGAACCAGATGTCCATCTTGGTGATGTGGTTGATCTTCTGGGGGGAGAAGCCGCGGCGCAGGGCCTCGGCCACCACAAAGCAGACGCTCGTCGGTGACCTGGACCAGCAGGTCCTCGATCTCGTCGGTATACAGGCCTTCCAGCTTGTCCAGCTTCAGGGCACGAACATTCAGCTCCAGGGAGCGGATGGCCTTCATCAGAGCGCCCTCGAAGGAGTTGGCGATGGCCATGACCTCGCCGGTGGCCTTCATCTGAGTGCCCAGGGTACGGCTGGCGGTGGTGAACTTGTCAAAGGGCAGGCGGGGGATCTTCAGCACGCAGTAGTCGATGGTGGGCTCGAAACAGGCGGTGGTCTTGCCGGTCACCGCGTTGGGGATCTCGTCCAGGGTGTAGCCCAGGGCCACCTTGGCGGCCACCTTGGCGATGGGGTAGCCTGTGGCCTTGGAGGCCAGGGCAGAAGACCGGGAGACTCTGGGGTTGACCTCGATGACCGCGTACTCGTAGGAGTCCGGGTTCAGGGCGAACTGGACGTTGCAGCCGCCCTCGATCTCCAGGGCGGAGATGATGTCCAGGGCGGCGGAGCGGAGCATCTGGAACTCCCGGTTGGCCAAGGTCTGGGTAGGAGCCACCACGATGGAGTCGCCGGTGTGGACACCCACAGGGTCGAAGTTTTCCATGGAGCAGATGGTGATGACGTTGCCGGCGGAGTCCCGCATGACCTCGAACTCGATCTCCTTCCAGCCGGCGATGCACCGCTCGATGAGCACCTCGTGGACCCGGGACAGGTTCAGGCCGCGGTCGCAGATCTCCCGCAGGGAGACCTCGTCGTAGGCGATGCCGCCTCCGGTGCCGCCCAGGGTATAGGCGGGGCGGACGATCACAGGATAGCCGATCTCGTTGGTGAAGGAGACGGCATCCTCCACGGTGTTGACCACCTTGGAGGTGACGCAGGGCTGCCCGATGGACTCCATGCAGTCCTTGAAACCCTGGCGGTCCTCCGCCTTGTGGATGGAGGCGGGGCTAGTGCCCAGCAGGCGCACGCCGTACTTCTCCAGGGTGCCGTTCTCATACAGCGCCATGGCCAGATTCAGGCCGGTCTGGCCGCCCATGTTGGGCAGAAGGGCGTCAGGGCGCTCCTTCTCAATGATCTGAGTGATGGAGGGCAGGTTCATGGGCTCGATATAGACGTGGTCGGCGATGTCCTTGTCGGTCATGATGGTGGCGGGGTTGGAGTTGACCAGGACGACCTCCAGGCCCTCCTCCTTCAGCGCGCGGCAGGCCTGGGTACCGGCATAGTCGAATTCGGCCGCCTGGCCGATGACGATGGGGCCGGAGCCCAGCACCAGGACCTTCTTGATATCGGTATACTTCGGCATTACTTGGCACCTCCCATGGATTCAATGAAGCGGTTGAAGAGGTATTCCGTATCCTTGGGGCCGGCGTTGGCCTCGGGGTGGAACTGAGTGGTAAAGCAGTTGGGGCGCTTGTACCTCAGTCCCTCACAGGTGCCGTCGTTAACGTTGATATGGGATACCTCGGCCACGGCGGGGTCCACCGTGTCGGAGAGGACCATATAGCCGTGGTTCTGGCTGGTGATGAACACACGTTCGGTTCTTCTCCAGGTCACGGACGGGGTGGTTGCCGCCCCGGTGTCCGTAGGCCAGGCGGCCGGTCTTGGCGCCGGTGGCCAGGGCCAGCAGCTGGTGGCCCATGCACACGCCGAAGATGGGGATGGTGCTGTCATAGAGCTTGCGCAGCTCGGCGATGATCTCAGTGTTCTCATCGGGATCGCCGGGGCCGTTGGAGAGCATCACGCCGTCAAAGCCGCTGGAGAGCACCTCGCCGGCGGGGGTATAGGCGGGCAGGGCCACGACCTTACAGCCGCGGCGGCGCAGGCACTCGATGATGTTCTGCTTCACGCCGTAGTCCATCACGGCGACCAGGTGCTTCTCCTCGCCATAGGCGTCAAACACCTCGGGCTCGGTCCGGGTCACCCTGCGGACGGTGTCCTTCACCTCGTAGGAGCGCAGCCGCTCCATGACCTCGGCCACATTAAAATGCTCCGCACAGGTGAGCATACCGTTCATGCTCCCCTGACTGCGGAGTATTTTCGTCAGTGCCCGGGTATCCACGCCCTGGATGCCGGTAATGTCGTATTGTTTCAGATAGCTGTCCAGATGTGTCCTCACAGCGGAAGTTACTGCCCGCGGGGAGACAGATGCCGGACCACGAAAGCCTCCACCCAGGGGCGGCGGGACTCGTTGTCCTCGCTGTTGACGCCGTAGTTGCCAATGAGGGGATAGGACATCACCACGCCCTGTCCAGCATAGGAGGGGTCGGTCAGGATCTCCTGATAGCCGGTCATAGAGGTGTTGAACACCATCTCACAGATCCGGTCGGAGGTGCCGCCGATGCTGGTCCCGGAAAAAACGCTTCCGTTGGCCAGGATCAAAGTCGCTTTCATCAATTCTCTCACACGCCTTCTGTTCCAGGTTCACTAAGCCATATCCATGTTCAAAGTGTTTCAAGATTTTATCGAAAATTCCGGGTTATTTCAAGGGAAAAACGGGCAGAGGATGGAAGCGTAAGCGCCCACGGCGCCTGGGACGCAGACTGTCAACGGGAGGAGCAAGAGACTGTGTTTACCGGACTGATCCGCACCATCATCCTATACATCCTCATCATCGCCGGGGTGCGGCTGATGGGCAAGCGCCAGGTGGGGGAGCTGGAGCCCTCGGAGCTGGTGCTCTCCTGCTCATCGCGGACCTGGCCTCGGTGCCCATGCAGGATTTCGGCATCCCGTTGCTCACCGGAGTGATCCCAATCCTGGCCCTGCTGTCCCTGACCATGATCCTCTCGGTGCTGACCATGAAGAGCATCCGCTTCCGCACCCTGATGTGCGGCCGGCCCAGCATCGTGGTCCGGGACGGAAAAGTGGACCAGGGGGAGATGCGCCGCAACCGGCTGACGGTGGATGAGCTTCTGGAGGAGCTGCGGGGGCAGGGCTACACCGATCTGGCTGGGGTGAAATACGGCATCCTGGAGACCAACGGCCGGCTGTCCGTCCTGCCCTACGCCGAGCAGAGGCCGGCCACCGCCCGGCAGCTGGGGCTGGAGAGCCGGGAGACCGGGCTGCCTGTGGTCATCATCAGCGACGGGCGCATTTTGCAGGACAACCTGAAGCGGCGGGGGCTGGACCTGTCCTGGCTGGACAAGCAGCTGGCGGAGCACGGGTATCCCGACTTCCGGGACGTGTTCCTGCTGACAGTGGACGAGGCCGGGGGCGTGTATTTCGTCCCCAGGGAGGGAAAGTAGGGAATGGGAGAGATGAAGCGCCTTTGGGCGGCGGTGGGCATCCTGGCCGCTCTGCTGGCCGCCGCCCTGGGTACCGGCTGGTGGGTGGACGGACTGACTGCAGATTATGTTTCCCGGCTGGAGCAGGCCCAGGCCATGAGTGAGAGGGGCGACTGGGAGCGGGCTGCCCAGGTGACGGGAGGGGTGTACCGGAACTGGCAGGAGAGGAGCTTCTGGCTCCATGCCCTGCTGCGACACAGCGACACGGACCAGGTGCTGCTCCTGTTCCGCTCGGTGGAAGAGTACCTGAAGCTGGAAGAGATGGACCAGTATGCAGCCGCCAACGCCCAGCTCATCGCCCAGCTGGAGCTGCTGGCGGAGATGGAGGACCCCCTCTCTGGAAAATGTGCTGTAAGAGAGGACCGGCCCGGACATGGCATCCATGTCCGGGCCGGTCTTTGCATGACGTGAAGACAAGGGGGCGCTTCTCACGATTTTACGACCGTGCCCCTGCCCCTGCGGCATAGAGGGGCGTAAAATCCAGCGCCCAGGGCCGCGGTGACGGCTTCGGTGAGGGGAAAGGCCAGCCAGACGCCCGTCATGCCCCAGCAGGCGGCCAGCAGGAAGGCCATGGGGAGGATCAGGAGGAAACCCCGCAGCAGGGAGGTGATATGGGCAGGCAGGGCCCGCTCCACCGAGGTGAAATACATTGACAGGATGATGTTGAACCCGGCAAAGAGCGCGCCGGTGAAATAGAGCCGCAGGCCCTCTTCGGCGATCTGCTGGAGCCGGGGGTCCCCCACTGTTGAAGATCAGGGCCACCGGTCCGGCAAAGAGGAACAGCAGGAGGTAGAGGGCGGCGGACAGGACCAGGAGGGTGATCAGGGCATAGCGCAGGTACTGGCGGATCAGACCGGGACGGTCCTGGCCGTGGGCGGTGCTCACCAGAGGCTGAATGCCCTGAGAGATGCCGGTGTACACGGCGGTGACCACCAGGGAGATGTTGGCGATGACGCCGTAGGCCGCCACTCCCGTGTTGCCCTCCAGACCCAGGATGATGCTGTTGAAGGCGATCATGACCACGGCGGAGGACAGCTGGGCCAGCAGGGAGGGCAGGCCCAGGGGAGAGGGCAGAGGCTGTGGGGCCGGGGGGAGAGGGCCGGGGACCAGGCGCAGGTCTCCCTTTTTTGCGGATACAGTGAGGAAGCAGGATGAGGATGCCCAGCACGGGGGACATCCCGGTGGCCAGCACCGCACCGAAGATGCCCATCCCCATGGGGAAAATAAAGATGTAGTCCAGCACGATGTTGGCCAGGCTGCCTGCTGCAGTGGCCAGCATGGACAGCCGGGGGTCCCCGTCGTTGCGGACGAAGCAGAGCAGCACGTCGTTGACGAGGGTGGCGGGGGCGAAGAGGAGCAGCACCTGGAGATAGGTCGGGTCATCTCAAACACAGCTTGGTCGGCCCCCAGGAGGACGGTGATCCCATGGGAGCAGAACAGGCCCAGCAGGAGGAAGGGGATGGAGAAGAGGACGGACAGAAGAAGCATGCCGGTGAACATCCTGGAAGCGCCGCCGGGGTCCCCCCGGCTCTGATGAATGGAGTATTTGGTGGCCCCGCCCATCCCCAGCATCAGGCCGGTGCCGTGGATGAAGTTGTAGATGGGGATAGCCAGATTCAGGGCGGCCAGCCCGGCAGTGCCCAGGCCCTGGGCCACGAAGAAAGTGTCGGCCAGGATGTAGCAGGACACCGCGATCATGCCGCAGGAGCTGAGGGCGGAGTAGCGGACAAACTCCCGCAGAGGAGTGGACTGTGACATATTCTGCACCTCTTTCAGTAAGGTCCAGCCCCGGCCGCGCCAGGGCAAAGAAAAAGTGCTGTGATCCCGTATCTTACAAAGGCCTAACGATACAGGAAAACAACGCATGGGGCCCACCCGGCGGTGGACCGTCTATCCAATTTGTACACTTAAGATACCAGAAGAGGGCGGGAATGTCAAGGCCCTTCCAGGAGGAGAAGGGAGCTGGCGGGTTTGGTCTGGACCGATCCCGCCGGAGGAGTCAGGCGGGGGGATGGGGCGGTCTGCCCATCTGGGCAGGGCGGGCCGGAGAAAGAAAACAGGACTGCCTACGGGATAACAGACAAATCGCAGGCGGGGGCGAAGGTGTGCACCGGCTCCTCCCCCCGCAGCAGGCGCAGGCCGCCCAGGGCCAGGGCCTCCATCTCATTTTCCCCCGGGATGACCACCACCCGGGCCAGGTTGTGGAGGTAGCCGATGACCATGTCGGTGAGCATCTTGGAATAGGCCAGCCCGCCGGTGAGGATCACTGCGTCGATCAGCTCGGTGAAGCAGCCCAGCATGATGCCCACTCCCTTGGCGATCTGGAGGGCCTGGGCCTTGTACACCAGGGCGGCCCGCTCGTCTCCCGCCTGGATGCGCCTCTCGATCTCCCGGCAGTCGTGGGTGCCCAGCAGGGCGGACATCCCCCCCGCCCCGCAGCTTTTTCAGCATCTCCGCCTTGGTGTATTTGCCGGAGTAGCACAGGTCCACCACATAGAGGGTGTTGGTGCTTCCCGAGCGGTCGGGGGAGAAGGGGCCGGCGTCATCGGATACCGAGTCGATGATTCGGCCGTGGCTGTGGGCACTGATACTGATGCCGCCCCCAGATGGGCCACCACCAGATTCATGTCCTTATAGGCCAGCCCCCGGCTCTCGGCGTATTTGTGGGAGGTGGCCCGGGCGTTGAGGACGTGGCAGAAGCTGGTGCGCGTGACCCCTTGAAGCCGGTGATCCGGGCCTCGGGCAGCAGCTCGTCGCTGGTGACGGCGTCATAGATGTAGGCGGGGATGACCAGGGGCCGGGCGAAGGCCAGGGCCATCACGCCTCCCAGGTTGGAGGCGTGCTCAAAGACCGGATAGTGGAGCAGGCAGTCCACCAGGGCGTCGTTCACCTGGTAGCCCCCCGGCCACGATGTTGGGCAGGATGCCGCCTCGGCCCACCACGGCGGTGAGGGTGGACAGGTCCACCCGCTCCTGGGCCAGCAGGCCCCGGACCAGGGCCACACGGTAGTCCAGCTGGTCGTTGAGGGTGGGGAAGGGGGCAAGGTCCTGATTGGAGTGGGGGATGCTCCGGGAAAAGAGAGGCCGGGTGCCGTCATACACCGCCGCCTTGGTGCTGGTGGAGCCGGGGTTCAGGATAAGCAGCCGTTCCGGCATGAGAAACGCCTCCTTTTTGGCAGAATCACCGCCGAGACATGGCGGCCAGATGAGGATGGAGTTATATTTCTCCTCCCAGGAAGCCCCCGGGAGTTGAGGGCGATGGGCACCGAGGCGCCCAGCACCACACCGGCCATCTTCCCGCCGGCCAGCCCATAGAGGGCCTTGCCCAGCAGATTGCCGGCGGCGATGGAGGGGACGAGAAGGATGTCCGCGTCCCCCCGCCACCGGGCTGCAGTAGCCCTTGAGGCGGGCCGCCTCAGCACTGGTGGCCAGATCCAGAGAGATGGGGCCCTCCACCAGGCAGGGGCCGAAGTCTCCCCTGCTCCCCCCTCCTCCCGGAGGGCGGCGGCGTCTCCGGTCTCGGGCATGCGGGGACTGACCGTCTCCGCAGCACACAGCGCCGCCGCCTTGGGCCTCTCATACCCCAGAAAGCGGCACAGTGACAGGGCGTTGCGGAGAATGGCCCGCTTCTCCTCCAGGCCGGGGAGCGACGACCAGCCCGCCGTGGGTGATGTAGAGCAGCTCTGTGGTAGGCGGGGACCTCCAGAATGGCCACATGGGAAAATGTACATCATTTTTTTCTCTGGGAGGCCTGGGCGGAGGATAGGGAAACAAGACCGCCCGCCCCCCATCGGGGAGGCGGGCGGTGGATCAGGCGGTCAGTTCATCCTCGGTTCTGGGCCTCTACCAGCCGGACGCCGCAGTATTGCTCCCGCAGCTTGGGCTTCTCGATCTTGCCGGTGGGGTTGCGGGGCACGTCGGCGAAGATGATTTTCCGGGGCCGCTTGTACCGGGGCAGGTCGGTGCAGAACTGGTTAATTTCGCTCTCGGTACAGGTCATGCCCTCTTTCAACTGGATGATGGCGGCGGCAATCTCCCCAGTCGGTGATCGGGTAGGCCAATCACAGCCACGTCGTGGACCTTGGGATAGGCGGACAGGAAGGCTTCGATTTGAACCGGGTACAGGCTCTCGCCGCCGGAGATGATCACATCCTTTTTCCGGTCTACCAGATAGATAGAAGCCCTCCTCGTCCTGACTGGGCCATATCCCCGGTGTGCAGCCACCCGTTTTCCAGAACCTCGGCGGTGGCCTCCGGATTGTGGTAGTAGCACACCATAACGCCGGGTCCCTTGACACACAGCTCACCCACCTGGCCTGGGGACGGGCTGGTCGTTCTCATCGGTGATCTTGACCTCCCAGCCATAGCCGGGCACCCCGATGGCGCCCACTTTGTCCAGGTGATCCATGCCCAGATGGACACAGCCAGGGCCGGTGGACTCGGACAGGCCATAATTGGTATCGTACTTGTGGTGGGGAAATAGCGCATCCAGTGTTTGATGAGGGAGGGGGCACGGGCTGGGCGCCGATGTGCATCAGCCGCCACTGGGACAAGCTGATAGTCCTCCAGCTTCAGGTCCCCACGGTCCAGGGCGGCCAGGATGTCCTGGCACCAGGGCACCAGCAGCCACACGATGGAGCAGCGCTCGGAGGAGACGGCCTGGAAGATGGCCTGGGGGGAGTTCCCCTTGAGAAGGACGGCCCTGGCTGCCAGTGAACAGAGAGCCAAACCAGTGCATCTTGGCGCCCGTGTGGTACAGGGGCGGGATGCAGAGGAAAACATCCTCATGGGTGGTGGCGTGGTGGATGGCCTCCATCCGGGCGGACTGGATCAGGGCCTGGTGCTTGAGTAGGATAGCCTTGGGAAAGCCGGTGGTGCCGGAGGAGTAGTAGATGGCCGCGTCATCCTCATCCTGGATGAGCACCTTGGGGGCCATGCTGGAACAGTTGGCGGTGGCTCGGTGGTAGTCCTCGGCAAAGGAGGGGCAGGTGTCGCCCACGAAGAAGAGCAGCCCCATCTGCTGGGAGATCTTGGGCACGATGGCCTCCACACGGCCGATGAACTCCGGGCCGAAGAGGAGCACATCCACGTCGGCCAGCGGTGAGGCAGTAGTTGGTTTTACTCGGGCGGTATCATAGCGAATTTTTTCCCGAATGTCAAAGGAAAGGTCCTTTCTTTCCCAAACGCCTCCTGCTGGCGGGATCTTTCAGAGGCAGCGTTCTTTGGAGCGAAGGAGGGACTCCTGCCTGGAGACACAGAAAATCCCGCTTGACAAATGGGAAGAGAGGTGTATAATGCAAACCAACAAAGGCGCAGACGGAGACAGCATAGAGCGCGGAGAGAGCCAGTCAGAGCGGCAGTCGCCAGAGGTTTTTTGTACCCTTTTTCAAAAACGGTCCCCGCCAGGGCGGTTTTCTCTTTACCTTCACGCTTTGATGTGCTAAAATCACTTTAAACCATTGAACCACGGGCGTCCCTTTGCCCGCGGCGCGAAAAAAAGGAGTGACACTATGCCCAAAGCGGAACATCAGAGGGGCCGCAGCATGGCCCTGTACGAGACAATCCTGAAGCTGAAGGACCTGGACGAGTGCTGCCGTTTTTTTGACGACCTGTGCACCCCCACCGAGCTGCGCTCCCTGGAGCAGCGGTTCGACGTGGCGGTCTACCTCCAGCAGGGGTTGGTCTACCTGGACATCCTGGAGAAAACGGGGGCCAGCAGTGCCACCATCAGCCGGGTCCGCCGGGCCATGCTGGACAACGGCGCCGGCGGTGTGATGCAGGACGTCATTATCCGGGGGAGGGCCTGGGAGAGCCCAAAGCAGATCCTGAGCCGTGACGGTGCGGGAAGCCGTCCGGCTTTGCGGGGAAGAACAATACAGAAAGCAGGGAACAGATTCATGAAACAACTGATGTTGGGCAACGCCGCCGTTGCCCGGGACTTTACGAGGCGGGCTGCTGCGTGATCTCCAGCTACCCCGGCACCCCCAGCACCGAGATCACAGAGGAGGCCGCCAAATTCGACGATATTTACTGTGAGTGGGCCCCCAATGAGAAGGTAGCCATGGAGGTGGCCTTCGGGGCAAGCCTGGCAGGAGAAGCGGTCCTTCTGCGGCATGAAGCACGTGGGACTCAACGTGGCCGCTGACCCGCTGTTCACTGTGGCCTATACCGGCGTCAATCAACGGGGCATGGTCATCGCGGTGGCCGACGACCCGGGGATGCACTCCTCCCAGAACGAGCAGGATTCCCGCCACTACGCCATCGCCGCCAAGGTGCCCATGCTGGAGCCCTCCGACTCCAGTGAAGCCCTGGCCTTCGCCAAGCTGGCCTATGAGCTGTCCGAGCAGTTCGACACTCCGGTGCTGCTGAAGATGTGCACCCGGGTGGCCCACTCCCAGTCCATCGTGGAGACCAGCCCGCCGGACCGAGGGGCCGGAGCGTCCCTATGAGAAGAACATCGCCAAATATGTGATGATGCCGGGCAACGCCATCCGCCGCCACCCAGTGGTGGAGGACCGGATGCGCCGCCTGGCCCAGTACGCCGAGACCTGCGATCTGAACCGGGTTGAGATGGGGGACACCAAGCTGGGCATCATTACCTCCAGCACCTCCTACCAGTATGTGAAGGAGGTCTTTGGGGAGGAAGCCTCTGTCCTCAAGCTGGGGATGGTCCACCCCCTGCCCGAGGGACTGATCCTGGACTTTGCCGCCAAGGTGGACCGCCTGCTGGTGGTGGAGGAGCTGGACCCCATCATCGAGAAAACACTGCCGTCAGCTGGGCCTAACCGTTTCCGGCAAGGAGGCCCTGCCTCTGGAGGGGGAGTTCTCCCAGAACCTGGTGGCCGCAAAGCTGGGCGGTACCGTACATACCGGCAAGACCCTGGAGGACGCCATTCCTCCCCGGCCCCCGGTCATGTGCGCCGGCTGCCCCCACCGGGGACTGTTCTACACCCTGAACAAAAATAAGTGTACGGTGCTGGGCGACATCGGCTGCTACACCCTGGGCGCGGTGGCTCCTCTGTCCGCTATGGATATGACCCTGTGCATGGGGGCCTCCATCTCGGCCATCCACGGCTTCAACAAGGCCATTGGCGGAGAGTGAGCGCAGGACGGTGGCCGTCATCGGAGATTCCACCTTTATGCACTCTGGTATGACCGGTTTAGCTAACATCGCCTATAACCATTCCAACTCCACGGTCATCGTGCTGGACAACTCCATCACCGGAATGACCGGCCACCAGCAGAACCCCACCACCGGCTACAACATCAAGGGCGACCCCGCCGGAAAGATCGACCTGGAGCCTCTGTGCCGCGCCATGGGCTTTCCGCCGGGTCCGGGTGGTGGACCCCTATGACCTGAAGGCCACCGACCAGGCGGTGAAGGAGGAACTGGCCGCCCGGGAGCCCTCCGTCATCATCAGCCGCCGGCCCTGCGCTCTGCTGAAGTATGTAAAGCACCAGGCCCCTCTGGCGGTGGATACAGACAAGTGCATTGGCTGCAAGAGCTGCATGAAGATCGGCTGCCCCGCCATCTCCATGAAGGAGGGGAAGGCCCATGTGGACTTTACCCTGTGCGTGGGCTGCGGCGTATGCCAGCAGCTGTGTCCGGTGAGCGCCTTTGAGAGCACCGGCAAGGAGGGTTGAGCCATGAAGACCAAGAATATCATGATCGTAGGCGTGGGGGGACAGGGCTCTCTGCTGGCCAGCAAGCTGCTGGGCCATCTGCTGATGGAGCAGGGCTATGACGTAAAGGTGTCCGAGGTCCACGGCATGTCCCACGGGGAGGCAGCGTGGTCACCTATGTGCGCTCTCCTTCGAGCTGCTGGAGGCCGCCCGCTGGCTCAGCTATCTGAAGCCCGACGGGCAGATCGTCACCAAC
>VOFI01002446.1_pt1 | contig 18257 bp, 34 predicted proteins | sample 5384131 | NCBI WGS metagenome assembly VOFI01 (sample SAMN12384728, study PRJNA508395) | human gut metagenome | isolation source: healthy gut H | host: Homo sapiens
TGCTGAAGGATGAATTCCCACCATCCGCCAGGACGCCATGAAGGCATTCTGCCAGATCTTCAAGGATCTGGAAAAAAAGTGTGCGGAAAGTGAAATCTCGGAAAAAGCGCTGGATCTGGGGAATGCTGGATGCCATCCACCTGATGCAGGCCAGGCCTGGATCCTCCACAAGGCCCTGGATATGGGCATTGTGAACAAGTCCTTTTTGATGAATACGAACCGGGACTGATCGGGATGTGATCAACCTGCACATCCCTGGCAACTGCAAAAAGCAGGATATCTTTGAGGGATGATGGATCATGGCAAAACTGAAATACGATGCCAGGCGCCGGCGGGCACACTGAATGAATATCGTATGGGATGTTTCCTGGGACTACCATTTTGACCCGGATTTTGTGGCCTATGGGGAAAATGGGGTACTGGATCTGTACCTGAACGCCGTTGTGGGGCTCACCCGGAAATATTACGATGTGAAGCTGATCCACCAGATGTTCGAAGAGATGGAGGACAGCGCCCTGGTGGATACGTTCACGGACCTGTTCTGGCTGGGGCTGGAATACTGTACCTATGCCAGGGAAATCCCTGTACGGCCGGTGCTGAAATATCTGCGGGAACAGCATGCCAGAGCCTATTTCGATGGGACGAAGCTGGACAAGCAGGGCGTTGCCCATGAGATGCAGGCGGCCCGGTGGCACGAGGTGCTGGGCGAAAAACGAGATCTGCACGACCCCTGGGCCAAGGGGCTGTACGAGGAATTGTGTTTTGACCCCAGCTGGACCACCCAGCAGCTCTGTGACCATTTCAAAAAGCTGACGAAAAAGTATTTCGTGTCCCACTTCCTGGTGCGGGAAAGCCTGAAAAGGTCATCATCAGCAAGGGGCTGGGTGACCTGATCGACTGGTTACTGCCCCACATCAGCCGGAAGCAGGAAAGCGTGTTCAACTTCCTGTATTCCAAGAAGCAGGCCCTGACATCCTCAGCGGAGAAAAAAGCCCACAACAGCCTGATGGACATCATTACCGGCCAGACCCAGGTGGAGAACTACCAGTATATCGTGGACTGTTTCGGGGCCAGCATCTATCCGCCCCAGAAGATGCTGGACATTGAACACGCCTGGTGCAGCGGGCCTCACAGAGGATGCCATCTGCATTTTACCCGGGGGGCGCCTGGGCAGCAAAGGGACCACGGGGCGAAGCCTCCCGCTGGCTGGAGGGGGCTCACCAGCAGCGGGTGAAGAATGTGGCCTACTACAAAGACCACGGGGAGCAGTGCCGGAAGAGTATCGCCAAACTGACGGGTCAGCTGCGCAGCGTCATGCGGATGAGCCGGGCAAAGCTGCCCATCCCTTCGAAGGAAGGGGAACTGGTGCCCGGCCTGGTGTGGCGGGCCCCTGAAGGTGAACGACGACAGGGTGTTCTTTGAAAATGAGACCGTGTCGACCCCAGACTTTACCATAGACCTGATGCTGGATGCTTTCGGCCAGCCGGGGAATACCAGCAGGTCATTGCCTCCCAGGCCTATGTAATCGCCGAGAGCCTGCGCCAGTGCGGCATTCCCTATCAGGTGTATTCGTTCTGCACCCTGCGGGATTACACGGTATTGACCCTGTTCAAGGAGTACAGCGACAAGAAACGCTGCACCAGCATCTTCAACTATGTGGCCACCGGGTGGAACCGGGACGGGCTTGCCCTGCGGGGTGCTCGGCAGCTCATGGGGGAGTTCACCCACACCCGGAAAATCCTGATCATGCTCACCGATGCGGAACCCAATGATGACAAGCCCCTGATGGGAGACGGATTGTTCAGCTCTGCAGAATACCGGGATGAAAAAGCAGTGGCCAATACGGCGGACGAGGCTGCCAGCCTGCGCCGGGAGGGAATCCGGGTCATTGGGCTGATCAACGGGGAAAACAGGCACATCATGAGCGATGCCCGGAAGATCTTCGGAAGGGATTGCGTGGAGGTCAGGGACCTGGACAAAATGGCCGACAGCGTGGGGAAGATCCTGTGCCGGCATATTGAGGCGCTGTAGCCATTGACTTTTCCCGTCCCCCTTGTTACAATGACTCCATACAGCTACAAACTGACAAAGGCGGGGAACGGAAGGAGTACAATGCCGCTTGCACAGCAGAGAGGATGCGGCTGGTGGAAGCATCTGTGCAATGCATGGGAAGTCGTCCGGGAGCCGGCGGGGTGGAGAGCCCTGCCCGGAGAAGGCACGTTACGTCTTTGAAGGTGCTCAAGCAATTGAGAATGTAGGTGGTACCGCGAACAACTCGTCCTATAGAACAGGGCGAGTTTAGTTTTTTTTAAGGAGGCAGAACATGGCAGAAGAAAACAACATCCCCAAGGTCTATGATCCGGCCGCGGTGGAAAAGAAATGGTATGCATACTGGATCGAGAACGGGTTCTTCCATCAACCGGTGGACAAGAGTCGCAAACCGTTCAGCGTGGTGATCCCGCCTCCCAACATTACCGGGAAACTCCACATGGGCCATGCCCTGGACAATACCCTGCAGGATATCCTGGTGCGCTGGCATCGGATGATGGGGGACAACACCTGCTGGCTGCCCGGCTATGACCATGCCGGTCTGGCGACTCAGATCAAGGTGGAAGAGGAACTGAAGAAAAAGAAGGGCTGACCCGGTATGACCTGGGCCGGGATGAATTTGTGAAACGGGTCTGGAAATGGAAGGAAGAATACGGTGATACCATCGTTACCCAGCTGAAATCCCTGGGCATTTCCTGCGACTGGGACCGCCAGCGTTTCACCATGGACGAAGGGCTGAGCCGTGCTGTGCGGGAGGCTTTTGTGAGCCTGTACGAAAAGGGCCTGATCTACAAAGGGACCCGGATGATCAACTGGTGCGTGAACTGCCGTACGGCCCTGTCCGATGTGGAAGTGGAACACCAGGATGACCCGGGTGCCCTGTGGTACATCAAATACCCCATCGTGGGCGAAACGGACAGCTATCTGACCATTGCCACCAGCCGTCCGGAAACCATCCCCGGGGATACGGCCGTAGCCGTGAACCCCAAAGATGAACGGTATGGCAAGCTGGTGGGCAAGAAGATCCTGCTGCCCACCACCAACCGGGAAATCCCCATCATCGCCGATGAGTATGTAGACCTGGAATTCGGTACCGGCGCTGTGAAGATCACTCCGGCCCACGATCCCAACGACTATGAAGTGGGCGAACGGCACAATCTGGAAAAAATCGTGGTCATCGGCCTGGACGGCAAGATGACGAAAGCCGCTGGCAAGTATGAAGGCCAGGACCGCTACGAATGCCGGAAGCAGATCGTCCAGGAACTGAAGGACATGGGCCTGCTGGTGAAAATCGAAGATGCGCCCCACGCGGTGGGCCACTGTCAGCGCTGCCACCACGTGGTGGAACCCATGGTCTCCACCCAGTGGTTCGTCAAGATGAAACCTCTGGCAGAAGCTGCCATCAAATGCGTCACCGAAGGCCATACCCAGTTCGTGCCCAGCCGGTTTACCAAGACCTATCTGCAATGGATGGAAAACATTCATGACTGGTGCATTTCCCGCCAGCTCTGGTGGGGACATCGTATCCCGGTCTGGTACTGCGATGACTGCGGCGCCGTGTCCGCCTTCCGGACGGATCTGACCACCTGCCCGAAATGCGGCAGTACCCACATCCATCAGGACGAAGATGCCCTGGACACCTGGTTCAGCTCTGGCCTGTGGCCGTTCTCCACCTTCGGCTGGCCGGACAAAACTCCGGAACTGGAACAATGGTATCCTACCAGCGTCATGGTTACCGGCTATGACATCATTTTCTTCTGGGTGGCCCGAATGATCACCATGGGTGAGGAATTCATGGGCAAAGAACCCTTCAAGCATGTATTCATCCACGGGCTGGTGCGGGACGAACAGGGCCGCAAGATGAGCAAATCCCTGGGCAACGGCATCGATCCCCTGGACGTAATCGGCAAATATGGCGCCGATACCCTGCGGTTCATGCTGATCACCGGCAATACCCCTGGTAATGACATGCGGTTTTACTGGAACCGGATCGAAAGCACCCGGAATTTTGCCAACAAGATCTGGAACGCTTCCCGGTTCGCCCTGATGAACCTGGACGGCTACGATAAAAATGCGGAAAAAGCGCCTCTGACCCTGGCGGATCAGTGGATCCTGTCCCGGCTGCAGCACACCATCCAGGCCGTATCCGATTACCTGGAGAAATTCGAACTGGGAGAAGCCGGCCGTCTGATCTACGATTTCATCTGGGGCGAAGTATGCGACTGGTACATCGAACTGGCCAAACCCCGTCTGTATAACAAAGAGGATGCGGCCCAGCGGGCCACGGCCCAGAGCGTGCTGTGCAGGGTACTGGGCGATGCCATGAAGCTGCTGCATCCCTACATGCCTTTCATCACGGAAGAAATCTGGCAGCACCTGCCCCATGAAGGTAAGAGCATCATGATCGCTCCCTGGCCGAAGGCAGATGATGCCCTGATCGACGACACGGTGGAAAACAGATGACCGTCATCATGGATTCCATCAAGTCCATCCGGAACATGCGGGCAGAAGTGAATGCCGCCCGGGTCACAAGGCTCCGGCTACGGTGCTGGTGGACGAGGACCTGAAGGACGTGTTCAAGGCCCATGCTTCCTATATCCAGCAGCTGGGTACGGTGGACAGCCTGACCATCGGTGGCATGGACGATGTGGCTCCGAAAACGCCATGGCTGCTGTGGTCAACGGTGCCAAGGTGTATCTGCCTCTCAAGGGCCTGATTGATGTGGAAAAGGAACTGGCTCGTCTCCAGAAAGAACTGAACGGGGCCGAAAAAGAGGCCAAACGGGCTGCTGGCAAGCTGAGCAACCAGAACTTCCTCCAAGGCTCCGGCTGAAGTGGTGGAAAAAGAAAAGACCAAACAGACCGAAGTGCTGGCCCGGATCGATGGCCTGAAGGAACGGATGGAGACTCTCCGGAAACTGTGATCTGAAAGGAGTAACGCGATGGAATATACGGATGCGGTAGCGTACGTAGAAAGTCTGGGTAAATTCGGCATCCATCTGGGGATGGAGCGGATCCAGGGCCTGGCGGCCCTTCTGGACCATCCGGAGCGGAAAATCCGGACAGTCCATGTGACCGGCACCAACGGCAAGGGCAGTGTAACGGCTTTTTTGACCAGCATCCTGAAGGAAAGCGGCAGACGGGTGGGGACCTATACCTCGCCCCACTTTGTCCGCTACAATGAACGGATCTGCCTGGATGGGCAGGAAATCTCCAATGAGGATTTTGCCGCCGTCACGGAAAAAAACAAAGGACGCCCTGGACAAGTGGCTGGCCGGCGGGGGTGAGCAGCCGACCCAGTTCGAATTCCTCACGGCCATGGCTTTCCTGTACTTCGCCGAGAAACAGGTGGACCTGGCTGTAATCGAAGTGGGTATGGGAGGTCTGTGGGACTCCACCAACATCATCACGCCGGAAGTTTCGGTGATCACCAATGTGACGTTGGAGCACACGGAACGGCTGGGCAAGACCATCGAAGCCATCGCTGCCCAGAAGGCCGGGATCATCAAACCTGGGGTACCGGTGGTGACAGCGGCTGAGGGGGCGGCTCTTGCCGTCATCCGGGATACGGCGGTAGCCAATCATTCCGCACTGTACATCCTGGGCAATCAATTTTCAGCGGAGGTGATGTCCAGTTCCATGGGCGCACAGGAATTCCTGTACCGGGACGGGGAAAAAAGGAACTGGATGTGACCATCCATCTGCCCGGGGAACACCAGGTGCTGAACGGGGCCGTGGCCCTGAAGGTGGCCGAACTGCTGGCCGCCAGGGACAAGGCCATCACGGAAGCTGCCATCCTGAAAGGGATGGAGGAGACCCGCTGGCCGGGACGATTGGAACGGATCCACCAGAAACCGGACATCATCCTGGACGGGGCCCACAATCCCTCTGGCGTCACCGTGCTGCGGAAGGCACTGGACGAATACTATCCCCGGGCTCACCGGTATTTTGTGTTCGGCATGATGGCGGATAAGGATGTGAGCCAGGTGTCGGATATCTTGTTCCAGCCGGAGGACACCATCTACACGGTGCTGGCCCATGTGGGCGACCGGTCGGAAACGCCGGAAAAGCTGGCGAAGCGGCTCCACAAGAATGCGGTGCCCATGGATGACCTGACGGCTGCCTACAGAAAGGCGGTCCGTGAGGCCGGCCCGGAGGATGTGGTCATCGTCTGCGGCTCTCTGTACCTGGTGGGGAACTTTAAGGAACTGGGACTGGACCGGTAGAGCCATGGACCGACCAAGAGGCTGGGGCCTTCCCACATCCTGGAACCTGAACCAGTGCACCTTTGCGGTGCTGTGTGTCCTGTTCTTCATCCTGCCCCTGAATCAGCTGGCGGCAGGCATCGTATTCAGCATCTGTTTTCTGATGAACCTGGTGAACTGCTGGCGGACCCGGCAATTCTGGCCGGCCATCCAGGTTCCCAAAATCATCAGCCGGCCCTTGTGGGCCCTGTTCCTGCTCAGTGCTGCCAGTGTGCTCTGGTCGCCGAACCCTCTGTCCTGCGGCCTGAACTGGCTGTGCGTGGTGGGGCAGGAGGCCGGGCTGTTTTACCTGGTGCTGCGCTATGCCAGCACCGGCCGGCGGTCCCTGTTCCTGATCAAAATGTTCATGATCTCGGCGGGCATTGTGGCGGCCTACGGCATCTGGCAGTACTTCTTCGGTACCAGCCTGCAGAACGCCGAATGGATCGATCATGAGGCATTCAAGGACCTTTCCAGAAGGGCCATATCCACCCTGGTGAATCCAAACCTCCTGGGGGCCTTCCTGACCCACTGTGGCCTACTGTGAAGGGCATCTTCGCCCCTCTGAAGGGGGGAAAGACCCGCTGGGCCCTGGCAGGCATCTTGCTGCTGGCCACGGCCTGCCTGGTCCTCACGTTCTCCCGGGGGAAACTGGGTGGCCTATTGCTGGGTGCTGTTCGTGTTTGCCGGAGCCTTCTACCACAAGGGGCCTTCCTGCCCTTCATCGGAGGGGGCTGGGGTCCTGTATGGTAGGCTGGCTGGCTGCCCGGATCATGTCCATCTTTTCCATCCATGATACGTCGGCGGAGCTGCGGTTCTTCTATCTGCAGAGTTCCCTGGACATGATCGAAGACCATCCCTTCGGGGTGGGGTGGTACGGTTACGGTTATGCCTTTCCCGATTACAACTTTTTCATTTCGAAAGATGTGTTCATGTACCACAGTCACAACCTGTTCCTGAACATCACGGCGGAACTGGGGATTGAAGGGCTGCTGCTGTTTTTGTTCCTGATGGTTCAGATGTTCAAGCTGGCCCGGGGGATCCGGCACCGGAAACGGACCCGGCCCCTGGATCCGGGGTGTGGCCTGCGGCTATATGGCCTCCTGGTGGGAATCTTCATTGGCGGCCTTACGGATCATACCCTGTTCAACAGCCAGCTGGGCATGCTGTTTTGGGCTGGGAACGCGATTGTGCTGATCATGGACCAGTTGAGCAGGCCCAGAGAAAAAAGACGCTCAGAACGAAAAATAGGAGGCGCTGTGCAAATGCACAGCGCCTCCTATTTTTTACGTATGGAAGCCAATCAGAGGTGGAACAAACCCAGCATCAGACCGCAGGCCAGAGAGATCCAGGACAGGGACCCACAGGCGCGGTGCGCAGAAGGTCAGCAGTTCTTTCAGGGAAATGCCAGCCAGGCCGCAGGCCAGGAACGTGGTGGCGGCGTGGGGAGTCACCATAACGCCGTAGTTCTTGCCGATCAGCATGGCCATGGCCATGTTGTGCGGGTCAACGCCGAACTGTTGACCAACGCCGATAGCCAGAGGCAGCAGACCGAAGAAGTAGGAGTCGGTCCCCAGCATCATGCCGAAAGGCACCTGCGAAGAATCCGAACACATCCTGCAGATGGGGACCCAGGGCGGCCGGTACGATGGCGATCAGCATCTGGGCCATGGCCTTCATCATGCCGGTCTTGGACAGCACACCCAGGAACACGCCGGAAGCCAGCAGAATCATGGGCATGGTCAGAGCGGTGGCAGCGTGCATCTTAATGGCACGAGCCTGTTCTTTGGCGGAATGGAAGTTGATGATCAGGGCCACAGCCAGGCCGATCATGAAGGCTCCGTACAGAGGGATCTTGGTAAAGCACAGCAGGCCGATGACGAACAGGGTCAGCAGGCCGTTGAACCAGATCATCTTGGGCCGTTTCATGAATTCTGCATCTTCAGATGACAGATCATCGTCAGCGGATTTGTCTTCATCATCATCCTGCAGCTGGGCAGCTTTTGCCAGTGGGGGGGGACCAGGCCGCGCCACGGCGTTTTTTCCACCAGGCCCATATAGCCGGCGAAGATCATCAGGATCACCAGGCCTACCCCCTGCAGGGGAATCAGTTCCTGCCACAGGGCGTTTACATCCGCGTTCAGCACCACGCCGGTACGGGCCACAGGACCGCCCCAGGGCAGAAGGTTCATGATGGACATGGCAGCACCGATGATGCAGACCAGACCACCGGACGCATATGCAGCTTCTTGTAGATCGGCAGCATGGCGGGAATGGTGATCAGCAGGGTGGAAGCCAGAGCCCCATCCAGGTGGGAGATAACGGCGATGCAGGCCGTGGCAATGGTGACCAGCATGATGTTGGAACCGGCTTTTTTCACCAGCCAGTTCACCATGGGATCGAACAGCCCCATATCACCCATCATGGAGAAGTATACGATGGAGAAGATGAACAGTACAGCGGTAGACCAGGTCTTGGAGACACCGGCCTTTACGGAAATCAAAGATCTGGACAGGGGTGAACCCGCAGATCAGCGCCGCGATCACAGGTACCATAACGAACAGAGGTACCGGGTTGATTTCCCACGGATCAGAGCGGCTACAATGATGATAACCATCAAGAAACCAACTACGCCCAAAAACATAATGCAATATCCTCCTTAAAGATAGTGATGCGTCCCGGACGGGCAGTCAGGGAACCGAGATATAAGTACAGTATAGTTATAGTATCACATCCCAAAAGTGAAAACGAATAGAAAAATCAGTATGAATCACATAATTTTTTACTTATGATACATACATAGAGCAAGGATACATGCGGTTCTGCGGCTTTGCATAAATTTTCTCATTTCCCTACAAAAGAGATAACTTAATATTTTTTTATTTCATTTGAAACGGTTTGGAACGGTGGATGCCATTCCACAAAAAGAACCCCGGGAGTCTTACGACTCTCCGGGGTCCCAGGATCTGTTCCGTTCAGAAAGCCGGATTAAATTCGAGCTTTTCACTTGACGGACCACGTCCATCACAGAACCATCCCGTGCTTCGATGATTGCCTACGATCCGGTCACCGAATTGTACAGGATCCGGTTTGCCCACCATCTTGTAGGCGGTATCCCGCAGTTCTTCGATGGTGCAAATGGGCAGATCAGTGTCTTTCACAGCATCGATGATGTCCTGGCGACGGGGGTTGATGGCAATGCCATAATCCGTTACCACCACATCGACCGTTTCACCTGGAGTGGTAACGGTGGTGCAGTCGGTGCAGATAGCCGGGATACGGCCCTGCAGCAGAGGAGCGATGACGATGGTGCATTTGGCACCGGCAGCAGTATCCGGATGGCCGCCCTGGGCACCGGTGATCACGCCGTCAGAGCCTACCACAACGTTGACGTTGAAGTGGGTATCCACTTCCAGTGCGCCCAGGATGACGTAGTCCAGCTTATTGACATAAGCGCCCTTGTTGAAGGGATCGGCATACTGGGAAGTGGTGATTTCGTAATGGTTGGGTTGGTCTTGATGTCTTCGATGGAAGCCATATCGAAATCCTGGGTATCAGCGATCTTGTCGATCAGGCCTTCATGCTGCAGTTCGCAGATGGCCTGGGCAATACCACCCATGGCAACGCCAATGTGGATGTTATCCTTGCGCAGATGTTCGGCCAGGTATTTGGTGGAAGCAATGGAAGCACCGCCTACACCGGTCTGGTACACAAAGCCGTCCTTATACCAGGGGGTATGTACCATGAAATCAGCTGCATATTTGGCCATCAGCAGTTTCCGCTGGTCCGTGGTGGGTTTGGCAGCGCCGGTGGCAATCTTGGTGGGATCGCCGATGGCGTCCACTTTGACCATAGTCCACGTTGGTCATGTCGATGGAAGCCGGAACGTTGGGGGAAGGGAACCAGGGTATCGGTGATTACCACCACTTTGTCAGCATATTGGGCATCTACAGCAGCATACCCCAGTACGCCGCAGTCGCTGCCATTCTGGCTGCCGAAAGCACGGCAGTTGCCCATGTCGTCAGCGCAGGGAGCGCCGATGAAGGCAATGTCGATATGGGTTTCGCCGGATTCGATGGCACGGACACGGCCGCCGTGACCGCGCATGATGGCCAGGCCCTTCAGTTTCCCATTGGAAATGGCTTCACCGATTTTGCCCCGGACGCCGGAAGCCTGGATGTTGGTGATGGTGCCATCTTCGATCATGGGAACAATCGGAGTCTGGGCTTTGCCCAGGGAAGTGGCGCAGATGGTCAAATCTTTGATGCCCATTTTGTGGACAGCTTCCATGACCATGTTGACCACATAGTCCCCTTCACGGAAGTGATGGTGGAAGGACAGGGTCATACCATCTTTGATGCCGCATTTCTTCAGTACGTCTTCGATGGAATCTACCACTTTGCTGTAGTTCGGATCGATGACAGGAGCTACCGTATGGGTAGCGGCCTTATAGGCAACCAGATGTTTCGCATAGCTGCCGGAAAAAGGTTCTTTCCCGGTCAGTTTCAGGATCTCTTCAGGAATCTCTCTACCTACTGCGTTCTTCATCTTATAAATCCCCCTTATAGACACCGGCAGCCTTGGCCATAGCGATGGTTCTCTTTGGCGCCGTCATAGAAGGCGATATCCAGCATCTTGCCGTTCAGCTGGAATACACCGATACCCATGGCTTTCTTGGTGTCGATTTCCCGTACAACGGCTTCAGCCCAACGGATCTGTTTTTCGGTCGGGGTGAATACGTCATGGCAGACAGGGATCTGACGAGGGTTGATGATGGATTTGCCATCGAAGCCCATTTGTTTGATCATTTCCACATCCTTGCGGAAGCCTTCCATGTCGTCCAGGTCGGTGTAAACGGGATCGAAGCACATCCGGCCGGTAGCCCGGGCGGTGATGACCATTTGCTGACGGGCACCCATCAGTTCCACGCCGCTCTTGGAGATGCTGGTCTGCAGGTCACGGGTGTAGTCGCCGCCGGACAGGGCGATACCGAACAGACGATCAGAAGAAGTGCAGATGTCGTACAGGTTCAGCATGCCTTTGGTGGATTCGATGGCAGCCATGATCAGCGTGCTGCCGATGGGACGATGGAATTCTTTTTCAGCAGCCAGGATGTGTTCTTCCACGGTCTTGATGTCCTTGCCGGATTCAGTCTTGGCCAGACGGATGGCATCGCAGCCGCCTGGCGACGGAAACGCGGATATCTTCTTTCCAGTGGGGAGTTTCCAGACCGTTGATCCGGACAACTCTTTCACAACCATGATAATCGATTTCTTTCAGAGCATGGAACAGGGAATAACGGGCAGCATCCTTCTGGTTTTCAGCTACAGCGTCTTCCAGGTCCAGCATGATGGAATCGGGTTTGTACACATACGGGTCTTTTACCAGGCTCGGTTTTTGTGCGTTCAGGAACATCATGGATCTTCTCAAACGCTTGAAGTTCGGTTCGTATTGATTACTTCCATGTTATAAGACCTCCCAGGGATTCGGCGTATCGGGGTCCTCGTTGATAGAACGGAACACAGCGCCTTCCACGCGTGCTTTTAAAGTGCAGTCCAAAGCGCCCTTGTCAACAACAGAAACCTTTGCGTTGGTTACGTCCAGTTTCTTCAGGGTTTCCAGGACAACAGCCTTGATCTGCCGTCCATATTGATGGATGACGCTGCTTTCAATGGTGAGCTCGATGCCGTTGGTACCGGGTTCAACGGTGATGGGCATCGGAAGACTCAACAGTGCCAGCCATGGCTGCCTTCTTCAATTCCATGTAAAATCACTCCTTCTGAAATAGTAAACAATATACAGTTTGGTACACTTTGATAGTAACACAGGAAAAATTGGAAATCGAATATAAATAATGATATAATCTTTATAAGTTGAACCTTATTAATGCGGAAGAAGCCCCGTGGAATGCGGATTCCCGGGACTTGAAAAATTGTGTCAAAATATAAGAAATTAAAACTTCTTCTAATAAACGGCGACAATCAGGGAAGAACCGAGAAACTGGAGGGGTCTATGAATCTGAAACACGCGCAATATATAATGGAAATCATCAAGCAGGGCAGCATCACCAATGCATCCAAGACCATGCACGTTTCACAGCCGGCGCTGAGCCAGACCATCAAAGCGGTGGAAAAATATCTGGGTGCGCCCATCTTTTTGCGGAATACCAATCCCATCGTACTGACGGAAGCGGGGAAAAAATACATCGCTGCCGTAAAGCAGGTGATTACCATCAGCTCCAACCTGCTCCATGAAGTGGCGGATATCAGTATGAAGGATATGGGACCCTTCGGTTGGGGATTCCCATCCAGCGGGCCATGCAGATGCTTCCTTCCGTAATGCCGGTGTTCCGGCAGCGCTATCCCCATATCAAGCTGAAGATCATGGAAGCAGGCAGCAACATCACGGAAAATGAGGTGCTGAACGGCGGTGTGGATCTGGCTGTGCTCACCACCACTCCCACCAACGACGAACTGAAGTATGAGCTGGTGGAAACGGAAGATGTGGTGCTGGTGGCCAATAAGATGACCACCCTGGCCCAGCGCATCAGGGAGGGACCCCCATCCATATCACTGAGGCCAGGAATGAGGAATTCGTCTCCATTACCGAGGGCCACCATGTGCGCCGGGTGCAGGATACCCTGTTCAGCGTGTACGAGATCAAGCCCAATGTGATCCTGGAAACCTCCAGCATCGAGGTGGGCAAACGGCTGGTCTCTGCCATGGAAGCCGTATTCATCTGCCCGGATGTATATCTGGACGATTACTTCTTGTCACAGGACAAGTGTGTGTTGTATCCTTTATTGGGCGTCGCCAACAAACGGTACTGCTACATCTGCTGCCGCAAGGACGCCTATCTCAGCCCCTATGCCCGGGCCTTCATTGAACTGATCCGGACGCTGGGCAAGAAAAAAGAAAGGAACCTTATAGCAAATGAAAGATGTTGTGATCCGTCTGGCAGGCCCCGGGGTGGAAGTGCCGGATATGCTGATGGCACGGATGGCCGTGCGGCTGCCCAGCGGAAACTGCTGGACCATTTCCACAAACCCCCTGCTGTTCTTTACCCAGAACATCCCCGGGCCGGTGAAGACCTCCGCCCTGATCCACCTGGGCTTTCTGGAGGGATCCGCGGCTGGAGAAAGCCCTGGAGGAAGCCGGCATCCCCGTCCTGTACCAGAAAACCATAGACTACAAGACGGGTTACGAAAAAATACTATGTGCTGGACGGGAAGGCCCTGGCCATCAAGAAGATCGCCTGTGCCATCGAGAACGCCGACCGGCTGGGTACCGGCTGTACGATATGGACGTGCTGGCGGAAGACGGGCATAAGATTTCCCGGACGGATATCGGGCTGCCCGGGCGGCTGTGCCTGGTATGCTCCCAGCCGGCCAGGCCTGCGCCCGCAGCCGGAAGCACAGCGTACCGGTGCTGGTGCGGAATGTCCACCGGGTGCTGGAAACCTTTCTGCTGGACCGGGTGGAGCAGGCCCTGCGGGCCGGGCTCCAGGGGGAAGTGGACGCCACCCCCAAACCGGGACTGGTGGACAGGGATAACGCCGGGGCCCATAAAGACATGGACTGGCATACCTTTGCGGCCAGCACCGATGCCATCGTTCCCTACCTGCGCCAGATGGCAGAAAAAGGCTGGGACTGGGAAGGAAATGGGGAAGGGCTGTTCGCAGCCCTGCGGGCCCATGGGGGCTGCGGCGGAAAAGGCCATGTTCCCTACGGGCAATGTGAACACCCACAAGGGCATCATTTTCTCCCTGGGCCTGGTGACCAGCTTCACCCTGTGGTTGATTGGCCCGCACCGGTACCCGTGGACAGCGAAAAAAACCTGTCTGCCATTGGAGAAGCGGTGACACCCCTTCTGGAACGGGACTTTGCCAAAATCGATCCCTTTACCATCCCCATACCCACGGCGAGGTCCTGTATATCCAACAGGGCTGCCGGGGCATCCGGGAGAAGCCATGGACGGGTTCCCGGCGGTGAGCCGGATCGCCCTGCTTGCGGCCCTGCGGAAGTTCCGGCAGGAGGGAAAACCGGAGAACCAGGCCTACATCCAGACCCTGCTGCTGCTGCTGGCCCAGGTGGAAGATACCAACATCCTCAGCCGGTCCGACCGGCCCACCCTGGAACAGGCCCAGGCTGATGCCAGGGCCGTGCTGGATCAGGGGGCGGAGCCTTTACCCCGGAAGGGATGCAGGCCGTGTGAAATTGACAGGATAATGAAAATTGCCTTGACCTTTTTGCAGGCATGCAGGAAAGCTTCTTTTCTTGTCGAATGAGGGACAGTATTGAGCCCTTACAACATTTGACAGGAAAGGTGTGACGCAATGAAAACGCAAACGACCATGGCACAGGACCTGGACACCTGGCAGGAAGAACGGAAACTGGATGAAGCCTGCTGTCGGCTTGTTGCCAACAAAGTCATCCTGGCCCGGCTGCTTCAGGCAGTGGTCCAGGAATATAGAGATTGTTCCGCAGCAGAATTGGAGCACAACTATTTGGAGGGGGAGCCTGCGATTCTATCCTCTGCAGTGGATCAGGATGTCCCGGACCCAGGGCGCATCAGGGGTGAAACTACGGTGGACAAGAGCCAGACGGAAGGAACGATTGCGTATGATATCCTTTTTTCTGCCTATTCTCTCAAGCGGAAACAAGACAGCAAGGTCATCATCAATGTGGAAAGCCAGAATCAATGGAATCCGGGATATTCTTTGACGAAAAGGGCTGCCTACTATGCGGCCCGGATGCTTTCGCGGCAAAAGGGAACGGTGTTTACCGGCTCGGATTACGGGAAGCTCCAAAAGGTCTACACCATCTGGATCTGTCTGGAACCGCCAAAAAAAGAAACAGGATACCATCACTGTGTTTTCCATGGAACCGGAGCATTTGGTCGGAAATGCAGAATATGGTAAAATGAATTATGACATGGCGACGGTCATCATGGTCTGTCTGGGAGAATCGGAACGGAGGGAGAAGGACATTCTCCGGCTGTTGGGAGTCCTGTTATCCCCGGAAATCCGACCCGGTACGAAGAAAAAGATCCTGGAACAGGAATATGGGATTCCCATGACGGTGGAAATGGAGAAGGAGGCGGAAACTATGTGCGATTATGGCAGAGGCCTTGCCAGGAAATATACGGCAAAAGGACTGGCAAAAGGCATGCAAAAAGGCATGCAAAAGGAGCAGAGGGATTGGAACAAGGTCTGCAACAAGGTCTTGTGGAAGGCCGTAACGAAGGCATCCAGCAGGAACGCAACAGCAATATCCTGGGCATGCTGCGGAGAAAAGATCCCCATGGAGACCATCGCTCCCATCACGAAAGAACAATGTATGCAATCTCAACTGGAAAAAAAACGAATGCAAATAAGGTGCTGGCGCTTCTGGCCGCAGTGTGCGCAGTACCGGCCTATGCCGAAGAACGACCTATGCAAACTGGCCGATGGAGAATTGTTCGTGAACGAACGGATTGTGAAGAATGGCAGGGTGCTGTACCAAGGCTCTGGATCTCCATGATGACTGGGAACACGATCCGGAAAAACAGGTGCCGGGGCTGGTGTGTACGGCTTTCATCCCGTCGAAGGATGAGAAAGTGCCGGAACTGGCCAGTGTGAAGAAACTGACCACCAAACAGGAAAAGATCCTGGCAGCCCGCCGCCATTATTCCGGTGGGGACTATGCCAACAAGCTGGTGCTGCTTTGCGGCCATGGATACCCGCGGACAGAACGGCAAGCTGGATATCGTGAAGGCGGAGCTGTTCGGTCGGCTGCTGAATGTGACTGTGGCCATCAGGATCCCACCGGGGTCCAGGATGACGGCTCCGAAGCCCTCAGCGAAGAACATGTGATCACCCTGCCCGCGAAGGATCTGCCCCGATATGGCAATCTGCGGGTCCGGTTCTCCGATGCCACAGGCCATGCCCTGGACGATATGGACGTGGCTCTGGAACGGTAAGGGGGGCCGCGGGCGGGTCACCGCCCCGCCCCTACATTACCACCTGTAACTTCCGATACACTCTGGATTTTTTTTCTTCCCAATCTTCCCATCCCCGTTGACGAATTTTCCTTCAGGGAGTATGATTAAACCATTCCAATGTGTAAAGGCGGTTTTCATCATGACTCTGTCCAGTATGACCTGGGGAACTGCATATGGCTTCTATTTTACCCAGAGCTACTTTAATGGCTTTGGGTACTTTAGCTGCTCTAAAACTCCATGCAATTCCACCGGTAAGAGAGACTGAGAAACCAGGGAACCCTGGAAAGCGACCTTGATAAGACCGTTAGCAGACTCCTTGCAGGAGTCTGCTTTTTTGTGCAGAAGAAGCAAGGCAGCAAAGTAGAAAACAAAAGCAGGAAAGAAGAATGGGAGGAAAGAAACATGATCATTGTATTGAAAAAAGGTGCACCCAGAGAAGAAAGCGAGAAACTGAAGAAGAGCCTGGAGGCCCGTGGCTTTACCATCCATGACAGTATCGGTGAAAACCAGGAAGTCCTGGGCATCGTAGGGGATACCAGTGTGCTGGATCCGGAAGATTTCATGGTCAATGAATGGGTGGAAAAGGCCCTGCGGGTGCAGGAACCCTTCAAACGGGCCAACCGGATGTGCCATCCAGACGATTCCATCATCGACGTAAAATGGCGTCAAGGTGGGCGGTAAGAAACTGGTGGTCATCGCCGGTCCCTGTTCTGTGGAAGGCCAGGATCAGATGGTCACCATTGCGGCTTCGGTGAAAGCCTCCGGTGCCGACATGCTCCGGGGCGGAGCCTTCAAACCCCGTACTTCTCCTACTCCTTCCAGGGACTGGGGAGACAAGGGTCTGGATATGATCCGCCAGGCCGGCACGGCCAACCACCTGCCCATTGTCACAGAAATCATGAGCGCCGACAAGATCGATGAATTCGTGGAAAAAGTGGACCTGATCCAGGTGGGGGCCCGGAACATGCAGAACTTCACCCTGCTGAAGGAACTGGGCAAGCTGGACAAACCCATCCTGCTGAAACGGGGCATGTCCGCCACCATCGAGGAATGGCTCATGAGTGCCGAATACATCATGTCGAAGGGAATGAAAACGTAATCCTGTGCGAACGGGGTATCCGGACCTTTGAAACCTATACCCGGAACACTCTGGATCTGTCCGCAGTGCAGGCGGTGAAACGGCTGAGCCATCTGCCGGTGATTGTAGATCCCAGCCACGCCACAGGCAAAGCCTGGATGGTGCCCACCATGAGCAAGGCGGCCATTGCCGCCGGAGCTGACGGACTGATCATCGAGACCCATAACGATCCCAAACATGCCTGGTGCGACGGGGCCCAGAGCCTGTCCCTGCCGGAATTCGCCAAACTGATGAAAGACCTGAAGGTATTGGCTCCGGCCATAGGAAGGAATTATAATGAAGAAACTGCAGGATACTGTTGTTGCCATCATCGGGCTGGGCCTGATCGGCGGTTCTTATGCCAAGGCCCTGAAAGCCCAGAAAGTGAAGCGGGTGATCGGTTCGGACCGGAACCACATCGTTTCCCTGATGGCAAAGGATGAAGGATATGTGGACGAACTGGCAGATGACAAACCGGAATTGCTCGGGAGGCGGATGTGATCATCTGCTGCATGTATCCCAGTGCCTTCGTCCCCTTTGTGAAAGCCAACAGGCAGTATTTCAAACCGGATGTGCTGCTGACGGATGTGATGGGCATCAAGGGATCCATTCCTGACCAGATCGATGCCCTGCTGGGACCGGAAATGGACTTCGTGTCCACCCATCCCATGGCAGGTCGGGAGGGAAAAGGGCTACAGCCAGAGCACCTCCCAGATTTTCGGGGGCCAACTTCATCCTGATCAAACGGGACAGCAACAGACCGGAACATGAACAGTGGCTGCGGAACATGGCCTATGAGCTGGGCTGTGCCCGGGTGGTGGGAACTGACGGTGGAAGAACACGACAGCATCATCGCCTATACCAGTGA
>VOFI01000104.1_pt1 | contig 18223 bp, 26 predicted proteins | sample 5384131 | NCBI WGS metagenome assembly VOFI01 (sample SAMN12384728, study PRJNA508395) | human gut metagenome | isolation source: healthy gut H | host: Homo sapiens
CGCAGAAGAGCGGGAATAACCAGCCCGTCGAGATGGACAGCGCCGTATATCAGCTCAATGCTGCTGGGACTAACTATGGATGGATCGCATTTGGGTAGGTGTTGTGTCTTACTAGTTGAAAGCAATGTACACGTATGTCACACCCTGCAAATTTTCCTGAAACATCGCACCTGACGAAGAGTTGTTACTATACCAACGGTAAATTCCAGTTCTGCTATGTTGAACCTCAGATCAGCCTCTGTATGATTTCGGGCCAATTGAGGGATACCTCCGGCTTATTTGACCATTTTGCCAGAGGAAACCCTGCATAGGCCGATAGGTAACTGCCCCCAACCACCTGTTGCCTGTGTCGGCCATGAACGACAACTATGATGCCAACAATCTGCGGCGAAAAATCGAACGTTAAACTGCACGGATGATCGGCCCCATAAGTGCCGGTGCCTACATAGGAGCCGGTGGCGATCTGGACGGCGCCGGCCTGCTTCAGCGCGGCCAGCAGGGCCTCCAGCGAGCTCTGCCCGGTGCCGCCCTTATTGACCGGCAGGATCCCGGTCAGGGCATCCAGCGCGTGGGTGTGAGACGCCGCGGCCGCCCCCACGTCCGCGGCTGAGAGGGTGATATCCGAGGACAGGGCTTTTTTGTTGATCTTCCGCGTGAGCGGGACATACAGCTTGCCCAGCAGCTCCTTGACCTTGCTCCACAGCACCCGCTTTGGGGCGTTCTCCGCCGCGCTGTCCGTGATGACGATCCCGTCCGCGTCCGCCAGGGCATCCTTGGTGTCAAAGCCCGCCATTGCGGTTGAGACGTCCATCTCCGGCAGCTGCTCCGGCAGGACTTTGCCGTCCTCTCCCCAGATCAGCTTTGTCCGGGTGCGCGTCTTCGGACTCATTGTGCTGGCGGATCATCTCCCTGGACATCTTCGGCACTCAAATAAAGGGGATTACCAGATGCCACAAAGGTGATCTGCTCCGTCTGTTCCACGCGGATCAGGAGCTTGAGACGCTCATAGATCACCACGCCGCCATCCTGGGTGTCCAGGTACTCGCACTCCTGGCCGGCATTGTCATAGAGGTAAGCGCCTTCCTCCTGCGTGTCCGGGTCCTGCGCCATCAAAGCGAGTTCCCGGTAAAGAAAGCCCTCCTCAAACTGGCTGTTGTCCATCGTGGCAACCACGGCGCTCTGCTTCGCGTCGTCCGTGGTCAGGATGCCGTCGATCAGCATGGAGTGCCGCTCGCTGACAAGCTCTGTACGGTTAATCATGGAGCCGTTGCCCAGCAGGCCGTCTCCGATGGCTACATCGGGTAAAATGGATGCCCTTGCCCTGGTGGCGTTTTTGGCCTCAATCGTCTGGCCGAAGGTCGAGCTTCAATCTTGTGAATGCCATATCTCTTTACTCCTGTTCAATCGTCATCTGCCTGCCCCTGCTTCTATGGCTGCCGCCAAGTAGAGAGGGCCCTCATACCGCTGCTCCTTGGCAAGGTGGGAGGAGGGTCCGCGCCGGCTTGATCTTGTTCATTAACTCCTGCAGAAGGAGCGTCCGGTCATCCAGCACGATATTCCCACCGATAAACCAGACAGTAGCTCTCCGCCCAGTGATCCGGCTTTTTCTCCTGGTTCAATGTTGACTTCGTCATATCCGAACGCTGGGCCAGATAGCGGATGCCGCTGTTCAGCCCGGCCATTCTGAGATCGCGCCCTTCATGGCAAGGCGCCGGCGTAGTTGTCCACAGTCTCCCCTGCAGGCGGAGCATATCCCGGTCCGCGCCATGGACTGGAAGCATCGCGTCCGGAGCAGGTAAGCACAGAAGCCTTTTCCCTGACCTGCAGCAGCGCTCTCCTTGCACTGGTCAAAGGACCGCCCCATCACCTTGAAGAAGATGTAAAACTGATTTGAGACTGGCCCCTGCCGCAGGGGCCGGAAGAGCAGCGTGTGCATATTATCCTTCCGAAGGTCTTGAACACGGTCAAACTCCTTTCACTGTGACGGTGATCTTCCGGCCATGATGACCTCTCCTCGGCCAGAGTGACATCTGCCGCAGGCGTGGTCACGGTCACGTTTCACCGTGGAGACGTCGCTCTTGATCTTGTGGATGATGTCCGCATGGGTCAGCTCATTGAGGGAGTCTCCCGCGGTTGCGCAGTTTTCAGCAGGTCCGTGACGGACGCCTGCACGCGCGCCCGCGAGGCCGTCCTGGCTGAGGGCGCTGGAGACGGTGACCGTGACAGCCACATCCTGGGCGACGATCTCCGCGCTCTTCACCTTCACGTCCGTGTCCGGTTCCCGTATCTCCTCACAGGCCACCCGGCACTTTTTTCCAGCAGGTCCTCCGTGGCCGTCCCGGCCTCTGAGGTGATGATGATATCGACGGTGCCCTGCCCTCTCGGGTGCTGATCCTTGACGGTAACATAGAGGACGCCGGCGATGGCGGAGCAGACGTTGATGTAGGTGTCCCGCAGCGGAACGAGCGCCAGCTCGGACCAGGATCGGAGCGTGCGCTCCCTGGCGCTCTCATCGTCCTCCGTGTCGCTGCCCTCCCGGGTGATCCAGCCGGCGCTGTTGGAGATGGTCACATCGCCCAGATAGGTAAGTGTCCTGGTGATCTGCCCAGCCGGAACATTATAGCGGGCGCCCTCTACCTCGGCCTCCACTGGGACCTCCACGGACTTCGCCCCCTTCTGGAGGGTGATCTCCTGCAGGGCCACAAAGCGCAGCTCGTCGCCGTTGATATCCTTGATGCTCTTGAAGATATGCCCCTTTGGGATCTTGACCGCCTCGCCGTCCGTGTCGGTCCGGGAGACGGTGACCACACCTTGGGTCTTCTGCGCCAGCTTGCGGGTTTTGGAGTAGTCGGACATCTTCAGGTCCAGCCAGGCGCCGGAAGCGTGGCTCACGAACATCTGATTCAAGACTGTCCGGCAGAGCTCCAGAAGTTCGATCTGGATGCGCAGGACGATCATAAGGAGCGTGTGGAAGACGCCGCCGGAATGAAAGTTTGTGATGGTGAAGCCGGCGTCGGACAGCTCCTGGATCCGTTGATCCTCCAGCTCCGTCAGATCCGGAACAGGGATCACCTGATCTAAAATCTTATCGTCAATCAATGACAGTCACCTCCAGATTGACCGGGTCGATGATAATGTGCAGACTGTAGGACGCCTCCGTGTCCGCGGCCTGGAAAGATCCGTAAATATGAAAAGCGTCCTTTATAAGCCCCACTTGACCTGTACGCTGTCCGGAATGATTTCCTCCCGTTTGAGCAGGCCGCTCCTGACCCGCTGCGTGATCTCCAGCCGGGTGATCTCATCATCTTCAGACTGCAGGAAGTCGTACAGGCTCCAGCCGAAGTCCTCGTCATAAAACAGCTCGCCCTTCTGCGTCTGCGCCTCCAGGATGATGGATTGCAGGAAGCAGTCCATGCCGGAGCAGAGAGGGGCGTCGCCATCCGCTGCCTGGGTGAGCTGTCCATCCTCATCCAACCGGATGTCCGTGTCGTGCAGACCCGTCACAGGACCACCTCCCCGATGATGACCGGCGTGAGATCTCCAAAGGGGAGCGCGATGGCCGCCAGTGCCCCGGCCTGGAGCTGTATCCTGGGAGCGAACGCCGGGCAGGGCCGGGAAGCTGCTGTCCTCGCTGCCGAAGCGGTCCACCACCGTCAGGGTGTACTCCTGCCAGCGGCCCACAATATGGCCCCGATAGCTGGTGCCGCCCTCATCGTTGTGGATATCCAGCTCCTCCGCCTCGTAGGTGTCCGAAAGGGTCTTCACGGCGGATACACGGGCCAGGAGGATGGCGGGCGACGTCAGATAGGGATAGTCCTGCTTGAGGATGTCCCCGACCACAGCCTTGACAAACCGCTCCAACTGCTTTCCCATGGCGGTTCCCTCCTCAAAAATAGATATGGGTCCGGATGAAGCCCTCATCGTTGGTGAGGTGCCGGACTCGGACCACCTCCACCTCGCCCGAGATACTGGGATGGCTGACCTGGACGCGGTGGGAGTGACGGACAAAGGGCGCGGACACGGTTTCGAGATCCCAGAGGCTGCCGCGCCGGGCGAGGCTCAGGATATTCCGCCCTGCCTCAAAGGTGTAGATCATAGTCTGCTCCGGCTGTTCGCCCCAGTAAAAAGACGCCGCCGGAGCAGAAATAGGGGACCTGGATATTCCAGGCGGCCGCCACGGTGTCCAGGGCCTGCACACCGCTCTGCCTGCGGATGGAGAGGCGCTTCCGTGCCGGATAGACCGTGGACGTCAGCTTCAGCTCCGTAAGGCCCGCCTGGGCCAGGATGTACCGGATCACTTCCTGGGGCGTCGTATCCAGAAAGGTCTCATTGACGGTAAGTCCCTCCAACAGCAGCATAGGGTCCTTCAGGACGATCTCATCGGCATTGCTGCCGGCGTTGTATGTCGAGCCGACATAGCCGGTGAAGACCTCATCGAAGGCACCGCCATAACCCAACAGAATCGTGGCCGGCTCCAGGGCGGGAGAGCGTAACCTCCGGCTTGAAGCGGTCTGTGAAGCGGATCTTCGCCCAATCCATGCGGGAGTCCCTGGCGGAGGAGACCTCGATCTCAATGCCCTGCTGGAAGGTGTAGCCCCCGGCCTGAGCGGTGATCCGCGGATAGAACAGTTCCAACGTCTCCATGTACTACTTCCTTTTCAGCTTGGACAGGACCTTGGCCGTATCCGCGTCATCCACGGCAGGGGACTTGCCCCGCTTCTTCTGCAGCGCCGGCGTGATCTTCCCCGGCGCCGCGCCCCGGTCGGAGCTGAGATAGCTGGAGTAACTGCTGTCCAATGTCCCAGCCGAGCCGCTGCCGGAGCTGCCGCTCTTCTTGCCGGACGAAGTGCCGGAGGATTTTACGGCCTGGATGGTCTGTGGGATATACTCCCACAGCTCCAGGGTCACGGAGAAATAACTCTTCTTCTGTTCGGCCTTGTGGTTGAGAGATTTGAACAGGACCTTGTCGATACCGTGGGCGGCCGCGTCCTCACACACGATGGGGATCGGCTGCGGCACACCCTGGCCCTCCTTGCGGAACACCGCCCGAAGCGTCTCCAGGCGCTGATACTTGGTCTGTGTGTCTGTATCGTCCACCACCAGCTCAATGTTGATTTTGGCATCCTCGTAGCCGGTGGCCTGCTTGGGCTTGGCGGAGCTGCCCTCCACCTCCTGCTCGTCGATCTGCGCCGACTCCTTGACCTCGATGCTTTTGACAAGGCCAGGGAGGACGACCCCGTTCAGCTTGATGGTATTGTCTTCCACAAAGATCATGAGAGCCGTCCCCCTTCCTTACGCCAGCGCGAAGTCGGTCTCCGGATCTTCATCCGGATCCTCGCCGCTGTTGATTTTGTCTTCCAGTTCGCCTACGATCTCCAGCAGGTCCTGAAGTTGCTTGATCTTCTTGACATCCACCTGCAGCACCAGCTTCTTGACGATAAAGACTTTGCCATCCCTTCCGGCGGAGCCGCTGCCGTCTCCAGCGTCCGCCTCCTCGCCTGTACCGTCGCTCAGGCGGACCGGCTTGGGAGCATCCTGCTGAGACTGACCCTGGCTCCCTCCAGACCCTTGGTGATTGCGTTGACCGGAGCATCCCCCGCCAGGGTCACACCCTCGGCGAAGGTGGTCATGGTCTTTTTGCCGCTCAGAGTCAGGGTGCTCAGGGGACCCTCCTTGGCATCGGAGTGGGGGAACAGGTTGCTGATCTTCCCAAAGATGCCCTTGACCGCGTTGATGGGCGCCATCGCCACGGACTTGATGCCGTCGACGAAGGTGGTCACGAGCCGACGTCCGGCTTCACCGAACCATGCGATCTTCTCGCCGATCCAGTCCATGATAGACTGAAAGCCCTGCTTCAGCCACTCGAGCCCCGCCGTGATTTTGGAGCAGGCGGTGTTCCAGGCGTTCTGCAGGAACGCGGTCACGCTGTCCCAGTTCTGCCAGAGCAGGATGAGGGCGGCGATCAGCGCAACGATACCAATGACAACCCATGTGATGGGGTTTGCCAGCAGCGCCGCGGTGAAGGACCACACAGAGGCGATCAACCCAGGCATGGCGGTTACGGCGGTCACAACCGCCTGCCTCGCCATGCTGGCCAGACCGAGCGCCATGTTCTTCAGGGCCGTCACGCCGGAGATCACCGCTGTCTTCGCCATGCCGGCGATCCGCAGCGTCACATTTTTGACTGCGGTGACGGCGGTGCTTCCCGCTGTCCGGATCCTGTTAAAGCCGTTCCGGATCGCGTCGCCCGCTTCCATGCCGTACAGGGCTATGGTCTCAAACAGGTCCGGCAATCCCCGGACAACGCCGATGAAGCCTTTGACCAGTCCGGCGGTCTTGGTGAAAACGATCCCCACGCCGCCGACTACGGCGATGCAGGTGCCCGCCACAGCCAGGAAGCCGCCCAGGGTCAGGGCCGCAAGCAGGATGATCCGGACAAGGTTCTGGTGGTTCTCTATCCACTCCGCGCCCTTTTGGATGACGCCGGCAGCGCCTTCCATCAGGTCGTTGACTACAGGAAGCAGCGTGCTTCCCGCCGCTTCCGCGACGTTGTGGAGCTGCTGCTGGAGCCGTTCAAACTTCTCCGGCTCTGTCTCGTTCATGGCGGACGCCATTTCTGAGGCCACCGCTGTACCCTGCCCCATGGCGTCGTACAGGCTCAGAACATTGTCCTGCAGCTCTCCGGTCTTACTGTACAGCAGATCAATAAGGTCCACGGCCTCATCGGTGCCGAATGCCGTGGCGATCTCCTGCTTCTCGATGGCATCTATGGTGTCGCCGTACTTTCCGCGCAGCAGATCCAGAATCTCCGGCAGGCTCTTGATCTGGTTGTTGGCGTCCACGAACGCCAGCCCCAGCTCTTCGCCGCCCTTTGCCGCGGACTGGATGAAGGCCGCGTATTTGGTGCCGGCTTCCGAACCGCTCATGGTGGCCTGAAGCATACCCAGGACAGACAGCTGCTCCTCCAGCGGGACCTTCGCGTTAGTAGCCGAAGCGCCCAGGCTCTCAATGGCCGCAGCCATTTCTGACCCGGTCGTTTTGAACTGCTGGACGGATTTGGAGATCCCGGCTGAGAACATCTCTCCGAACTCCAGATCCGTCAGGTCGTCGTAGAAGCCTTTGTAAATGCCGTAGCCTGTGGCAAACAGGCTGGTCATCTCGCCGACTGTGGATTTTGTGGCCTTGCCTGTCAGGGCGGCCAGGGTGGTGAAATCGGCCACGCCCTCATCTGTCAGAGAGGCGATGCCGCTCTTGATGTCGTAGGAGGCGGAAATGAAGTCCGCCTTGGAGGTCCCAGCCCACTGGTCGGAGAAGCTGCGGGCCGCGTCTTCCACGGCCTCCAGATCCTTGACGCCCAGGGAGGCCAGTTCGCCCAACGCCCGGCGTGTTTCGAAGGTGGCCTCCACAGGAGCCAGCGCAGCCCCCGCGATGGAGGAGCCCAGCTCGGTCATGACTGCACCAGTCTTGACCATGCCCCCGAACGCGCTTTCCAGCTTTTGCAGCCTGGATACGCCGCCGTTGACGCTGCTGCTGATCCGGCCCATGGGGCCGGTGATGTTGTCCACCATATTCATGATGAGGGACAACCTGAATACACTTTCGAGGCTCATGGACCGCGCACACCTCCGCTCCGGCGGACGGTATGAGGCGGCCCTGTACCCCGCTCGTTTGCTTTCATGTGTCTGCCTCGCCTCCCGGTCATTCACCGCCGAATACCTCGGAGATCGCGCGGGCGATGATGTTCTTTTCCAGCTCCTGAACATAACGGGCCTTTGCAATGTATTCCAGGAACTCCCCGATCTCCGCTTTCTCCGGGTCAAAGCCCTCCAAGAGAGGAGGAGGCAAAAAGCGGTATATCTCCAAAAGTCCGGCATCGACCAGACTGCTTCTTACCTCCTCGGCCCGCTCTCTTAGAGCTTTTTCAAATTTACGGCGTTGGTCAGGCCCAGGATCTCCGTGAGCTTGCCCGCGATGGAGAGGGCGACGCCGGGATATTTCTCCATCTCAGAGGTCAGGCGGTCCTTGTCTTCGTCGACCACACAGTCCAGCAGGAAGGTCTTGCTTGCCTTGGTCATGCCGATCTGCTGCACGCCCTTCAGGTATCGGTCATAAGAGGGCACGCTGGGCCGCTTGAAGTAATAGCTGAATTCCAGCGCATCGCTGTCCTCATCCTCCCGGACAAAGCAGGAGACACGGAACACCTTCCCGTATTTGGCCTTGAGCTTGTCCTGTTCACTCTGATGCTGCGGCCGCAGCGTCCGTTTTCTTGATGTCTTCCATGTATATTCCTCCGTATTTCTCAAATAACTTGTCCCTTAAATGGGTTCCACGCCATCCTGAACGACGCCGCCGTAGATGGCGAGGTCCAGGCTCACCTTGACGCTCTTGTCGCCCTGGGTGACGCTGTTGGACCGTTTGGAGATCTGGACCATCTTCAGCTCGTCGACCACGGTCTTCTCGCCCTCCATGGCGTAGCTGACCACGACGGAGGGAAACTGGAGCTTGAAGAAACTGACGCCCTTGGCCTTGCAATAGGCCAGCAGCTTGTGGTAGTCGTCGCGGAGCAGGGAGATCTTGCCCGTGCTGGAATAGTTGCCGGTGCCGAAGCCCCGGGGCTTGTTGCCCCTGCCGTAGACGGCCTCCTGATCCAATTCATCGTCATAGCTGATCTCCTGGACTTCGATGTCCAGGCCCGGGATCTTGAAGTCCACATCAGCCCAGTCGTAGACTTTACCATTGATTGTCATGCCGCATATCCTCCCTTCCGCTTAGTCGCTGACATTGGTGCGTCCGACCTCGATCTCGATCTCCCGGATGTAGCCCCGGGACAGATAGAGGATACGGACGCGGAGGAGCCCGGTCTCCAGGAACGACTCCGCCTGCCCCTCGGGGATCGTGACCTCCGCCCTGCTGATCTCCTTCGCGGCGACCATTCTGTCCAGAGGCGCCGTCAGGAATTTCGCCCGGGCCTGTGCCTCACCGTCAAAGTCGGTCATGTCGATGTCGTCATTGAGCAGGAGCAGGGCTTCCTTCCGGACTTCCCGGATGACTTTGTTCTTCACCCGGACATCCTCCGCATACTGGAAGTCGCTCTTCTCCGGGCTGAGGACCTTGGCATGGTAGACGAAGAAGTCCTCCAGACCGGCGTAGCTCCGGAAGGTAAGAAAGCCCGCCTCGTCCAGCATCTTGATGATGGAGTCGTCCAGGCCGGCGGGGAGCAGCTCCTCCAGTGTATCCGGCGAGATGCCGAAGCCGGCCTCGGGCCGGGTCTTGCCGATGCTCTCCGCCACGCCCGCCTTGGCGTACAGGCCGGAAACGATGCCCGCGAGGTTGACGATCTGAACGCTGCCGTCCAGCCGTACCAGACGCCCCATGCGGTGCAGACCTGGATGTCGGTATTCTTAACCTTGCCGCGGGCATTCTCCAGGCCCAGCGCCCAGTCGGTGAGATCTCCGGTGGGGTAGGCGGCCTCCATAAGAATGAAGAGGGGCTTGTGGTACTCCGTGGCAAGCTCATTGCGGACCTCGCCCATGGCTTCCCACAGATCCAGATCGCTCCCGCCCACCACATGCAGCCACTCAAATTCCTCCGGGAAGTCCTTAATCTTGCGGGCAGCCGCCAGGGCGTCGCCCTTCGTCATGGCGGGGGCCGTGGTGCTGAAGCTCCACATATCGCCCACCTGGAAGGAGCTGTCCGCCTCTTCCGACGCCGCCGCAAAGGTGATGGTGAGTCCGGTCCCGGGCAGCTCATATTTGCCCGCCACAGGCACGGTGATCTCGTCGCTGAAATTATTGCCGCCGTCGATGGAATAGGCGAAGGCCGCAGTGTTGAGAGTGCCCTGGGCGGTGATCTTCACCACCACCGCAAAGGCGTTATAGGGGCTGCCGGACGCCGTGAGCGTGCCGCCGCCCTTGCCCTCTTTCTCCACCTCCCCGACAGTGCCCGCCGTAGAGGCGGCCACAGGAAGGCAGTACACCCGGGCGGCGCCAAACTGAACGGAGTCCATGACGGAGTCGGCCAGAGGGGAGCGCCCCAGGCGTTCCTTGATGGTATCGGCAGTCATGTCGCCGGTGATGATAATGAGCTTGTCGCTGACGATAGGGGAGGGGCCGATGCGGACGCTGATCCCGGAGCCGGACCTTCCGGAGAAGCCGAGCTGCCCATCCAGAACGGTCTCCCTGACATCTCTGAGCACTGCCATCCCTCACGCCTCCTTCCGGCCCCCGGTCATGGGCGCCTTTTGATATACCTCGACCGCAGCCAGGAAATCCGCCGCGGTCATCTGCCGCCCTCTGCGCCAGCTGTTGGCGGAGCATACGCCCACAAATACGGGGCGGCTCACGCCATAGCGGGTCCGGAGCGTCTCGATATCCTCCAGAGACGCCGCGTCGGGCGCGGCGTCCTGGAGCCTGTTGTTCTTAATTGCCATTTGCAGGCTCCTTTCCATTGTTTTTTCCGATGTCCTCCAGCCGGTAATCCCGGGCTCTGTGGAGACCGATGTCCCTGTAGACGCCGCCCCGGAAGGTGATGTTCACCGTCACGGCGACCTCCGCCTTCAGCGGATGGTCTTCCTCGGTGGACCACTCCACGCTCTCCGCGGCCAGGGGGACGAAGTTTCCATCCACTTCGATCCCCTGGTCCAGAGCGGCCAGGAATTTCTCCAGCATGGCCTCCACCTTGTCGTCCGTATAGTCTCCCAGCACCACCTGAAACGTCACGTTCCGGTCGAAGAGCTTTCTGCGCTTGTGCTGCGCTCCCTCTTGGTCTTGATAGATGGTTTTGGAGCCGTTTCGCGCGATCATCTCCGTACCGGGCAGGACCGCTCCCACATGGCTTTCCATGGACCGGGAGAGGGACTTCATGGTCGTGTATGGCTTTGTTTTGAGTCCGGCCTCCTTGAGCTTTCCTACAAGGTATGCCTTCGCCTGTGTGTACAACATACGCTATTCCCCCTGCCGGCGGATGAAGTCCTCCACCGTCTCCTGCAGCTCGGTCTGGTCCTCGGCAGAAAGGCCGAGGAAGGGGCGGGCGGGGATCGTCACCTTGACCTTCTTCCGTGTGACCCAGCGGCCGTCGACTTTGAAGCGGAGGTATTTCTTGTTCTTGGCCTTGATGACCCGGTTCCTGACTCCGTACTGGTGGGTGGAGGCGTGCTTGACGTTGGTGCCCACCGCGAAGCCGGTGGCGTCGGATCTGACCTGGATGCTGTTGCGCAGCTGTCCGGAGTCCACCAGCGTCCTGCCGCCTTCGGCAAGGGCCCGCTTGGATGTGGGCCAGCGTCTGCCGTCCGGCCCCTTGCCCGTCCGGAAACGCTCCAGGGTGGACGCGCGCACGCCTTGGCCCAGGGCCGCGTTAAGGCTCTTCCGGTCCATCTCCGCGAGGCCCCGGATCTTGTTCAGGGCCGCCCGGGTGTCGCCCTCCAGCCGGATATTTACCATGAGTCACATCCCCTTCATCGTATCCCGGCTGAAGAGCCGGCGGTTGGAGTGCATGGAGAAGCCGGCGGCCGCCGCTGCCTGGGGATCGCTGGCTTCAGTTCCGAGGCTGACTTTGCCCTCCGCGACCAGCGTGAGGAACTTGATGGCGGCGTTGTAGCGGGTGAGATAGTTGCCCTCCCGTCCCGCTTCGTCCAATCCGGCGCGGGACATAAGGTTATAGAGGGCGATGTCCTTGGAAAACTTGTTGATGACCTTTGGAACCGGGGCGAGGGGGACGGCGTACCTCTTGGCAAGGTAGCCGTCGATCTCCCCGTCCGCGTCCGCAATGGCCTCGTCGATGAGCGGGCCGATCCCAGCCTCCCGCTCCTCCGGGTCTTCAATGAAGTCTGTATCTGTGAGGATTTGACTCACAGCATCCTCTTTCAGCATGGCCCGGACCTCGCTGCGTGTGCAGTAGCTCATACCGGTCAATCGCCGGCGGTCCCGTCGCTGCCGTAGGCCATCTGCCAGAAGCCGAAGCCCGCGTTCCCCCGGGAGTCCGCGCCGTAAACGAAGGTCTTGCTCATGAATACATTGTCGTCGGTCTCGTTGGTCTTGCTCACGAACTTGACCTTCTTGCGCTGCTGGTAGATCAGGGGCTTGACCGGCATGGTGGTGCACATCAGGAACCAGGCGGTATCGCTCCCGGCCAGCTGGGGAACCACCAGGGGCTTTGCGGTGCCCCTCATGGTGTTTCTGGTTCCGTTGATGAAGTCGGCCTCGGTAATGTCCATGGCAGCCTTCTCCAGTGCGGGCGGCACCACCAGGAGGTTGGGGACGAGGTTCAGGGCCTCACCCTTGCTGTTGGTCAGGCTCATCATGCCGGAACGGGCTGCGATATAGGCGTCCAGGCTCAACTTCGCCGTGCCCTTGTTGGACACCTTGCTCTTGCCGATCATGTGCTCGCTGGAGAAAAACGCCTTGCCGTCGAAGCATTTCTCATTGAAGCCATTCTTCAGAAGGCTGAAGACCAGCTTGTCCGGGTGCATGGCAGCGGACTGGCCCAGCATCTCGATAGAGGGGTTAAACAGGCCGATCTTGTCGTCCTCAATGGCGTTGCGGTTGATGCCGATGGTCAGCTCGAAATCCTTGTTCTTGATGGTATAGTCCGACGCGCTGAGGTTCTGGATCTCGCGGTCGCCGATCCACTCCCTCATGCCCGGGATGTCGCCGAGCCAGGCGTAGGTCTCCGAGTCCGTAGTGGACGGGGTAACGGTAGCCACCTCGGTGTACAGGGGATTTACAGTGGTCAGCGCCCTGTTGAACAGGGTGTTGAAGCCCACATAGATGCCCCGCAGGTTCTGGGGATTCACAATCATGGTTTTTGTCCTCCTTTTTTAGGCTTCGGCGGCGATGGCCTGAATGCCGCGTCCGATCTCCACGGCGACGCCCGCGTCGTCCACCCGGATCACCAGTCCGGCCACGCTGGCGCCGGTGGCGGTGGCGGTGACGGTCTGGTCGTCCGCGATGTAGCAGGGCTTCAGGACATGGGCGGTGGTGAGCTTCCCGGCGTCCGTGGCGTTGTCAAAAACGAACACGCCCCGAGAGACCCGGATCGTGGCCGCGCCGTCCGCTCCGGTGTTCGCCACGGTTTCCTCGGCCCGGCCGGCCGCGGTGAGTGTGGCAGCCTTGGAGCCGGGGACGGCGTAGCCGCTGGCGTCCAGGGCCACGAGTGCGCCCTGATAGATGGTGGTGCTCCCTTTGACAGGGAGGATGAGGTGACGCGCCCCGTTGCTGATCTCGGTGGTGTCCCTCGCTGCTGTGAGTGCTGCCATGGTCTTACGCCTCCTCTTTCATGCCGTACTTCTTGACGTCTTCTTCGTTGATGCCCAGCTGCTTGCACACGAGGCGGGTCGCCTCGTCGATGCCGCCCGCGGGCGTATCCGGGCCATCCGGGATGATCTGGTCCATAGGGACCACCTGCGGGGCCTTCTCCACAAAATCCGAGAAGCCCCTGGGATTGCTCAGGGCGTAGCTGGTGGCCCACTCCTTCTGCGCCGGGGTGATCTTGCCCGCCTTCAGGGCCTGGGTGACCGCCTCGTCCGCGTCCCGCTGGGCGGCGGCCTTCTCCAGCTTCTCCACCTTCTCCCGCAGGTTCACGCCGTCGACAATCCCGCCCTTCAGCTCCATGATCTTTGCGGTGACATCGCTGGTGGCCGCGCCGGACTTCAGGCCCAGCAGCTCACAGACGGCCTTGTTCGCCACGGTCTCCTCGCTGCCGGGAGGCGGTTCCTTGCCGTCCTCCTTCAGCTTCTTCAGCTCCGCCAGTGCGGCGGTCAGCGCCTGAGTGATCTGTTCCTCCGTGGCGTCCTCGGGCAGGCCCAGCAGCTTTGCCAGTTCTTTCGGATCCATAGTGTTTTGTCCTCCTTCGTGATTATTGTAAGTGCTGGAATTGACAATGGGGTCCATGTGGTCGATTGCGGGGGTGTTGGTGAGGGCGAGGGAGTGGAGGCCCGTCGCCTTGTTGTCCGCCTTGCGGACGGTGATGACCGGGGAGAGGTAGCGGTACTCCCGGTTCTTCAGGTACGCTGCCGCCCGGTCCGTCCACTCCACCTTTGCGACGATATGGCCGTCCTGGATGGAGAGGTCTTTGACCCAGCCGGCAGCCGGGGCCTGGACGCCGTCCAGCGTCTGGTGCTCGTAGTCCACCACCACATCCACGCCATGCCGGGCGATCTCCGCCTTCATGAGCCGCAGGCTCTCCTCATCCACGTCGAATTCGCCCTTCTGGCTGGTGACGTGTCCCAGGGGCAGGATCCGGATGACCTCCGGGACCCCCTGGACCTCCACCTCGCCCCCTTTCAGGGTGATGATCTCCATTTTTTGCGTGTCTCCTTTCCGGGGCAGAGCCCCAAGACCGCCGTTAACGCCGTGCGCACGGCGTTAGACGCCGTTTTGCGGGGGGCCCCCGTGAAATGACCCTCCCCCCTCCGCCGGAGGGGCGTCAGCGGCCTTTTTACGCCTTTTCCCCAGGTCCGCTTTTTTCCCGCTCCCGGAATGCCTTCGCCAGGGGCTCGGGATACCCCTTCAGGTCCGGCCTCCACGGGGTCTTTGCCGGGTTGCTGGCAAACTGGGGGTCCGGCATGATGTTTACAAAGCGCCCGTCTTTCAGCATACTGGCGGAGGGAGCCCTGGTCTCCACGCGAAGGCCCAGCCGCTCCACCTGCCGCCGGCTCAGGCTCCGCACCGTACAGCGGCACTTGAAGCCGTTGGGCGGGAACCATGTATCCCAGACCGGGGAATCCGCCGGGAAGACCCTGCCATCCATGGCGAGGTGAGAGGGGCGCGTCCGGGAGTCGTTGACCGCGTCATACTGCCAGTATGGGCGCAGCTTCATGACCTCCGGGTCCGTCATTTGCTTGTAGTGGCCCACATTGTAGGCCGTCTGGATATTGGTGCGGAAGATGTTCTCCGCCTGATACGGGGTGACGCCCTCGTAGCCCTCCCGCTCCAGGAAGCCGTTCATGTTGGAGCGGAACTCCGCCAGGGTGTTTCCCTGCTCCAGAGCCGCCAGCAGCTCCTCGTAGAACCTGCGGAGGATCTGCAGCTTGGAGTAGCCGCTCACGGTGAAGGCCAGGACGCGGTAGTCGTAGGCGATGGAGTAGAACACCTTCGCTGTTACGGGGATGCGCCGGCGGAAATACTCCACCGCTTCCTCAAAAGTCATGTCGCCGCCGTTCAGGACGGCTTCAATCTCGTGCATGCTCCAGTGACCTCCCCTCCAGGTCCGCCAGGGTCATGACCTTCTGCAGCAGGTCCTCCACCTCAGACACGTCCATGGAGGCGTACAGCTCCGCCACGGCGTCCTCGTCCTCCAGGGTGTCCCGGAGCTGCTCCAGGCTCTCCGCCTGTTCCAGCAGCGCCAGCACCGGAGCGAACGCCTTGCGCCAGCTTTTGGCCCCGCGCCTGAGTGCCGCGGCCGTCACCCGGTCGATGTGTTCCTGGGTACCCGGCCCGCCGCCTTTCAGCGCCACATAGCGCCGGGGCTGCGCCTTGAAGGGGAGTGCCGGACCCGCTGCCTGCTGGGCGTAGCTGGGGGTGGCGATGGCCTCGCCGTCCTCCGGCTCCGGGATGCTGAACTTCTTGTAAAGGTAGGAGAGGGGGACCGGCAGGCCGGTCTTCTCCACCAATGTCCCCACCACGTTCGCCGTCTGCATGAGGTCTTCGTCCTCCTCACAGTCAAAGCGGATCCGAGGGATTCGCTTCTCCTCTCCGAAATTGAAGAGGACCAGGGGCCGGATGAGATCCCGCCGGAGCGTGGCTGCCAGGGCCTTGCAGTCCGCCACGGTCAGATCGTGCCGGACCTCGTTGTGGGTCTTGCTCTGGGCGTAGCTGCCGCCGCCCGAGTCCGAGGTCAGGGTCTGTCCCAGGATGGCCTTGCTGATCTGCTCGTCGCAGTAGCGGGCCAGCCGTTCGTACAGGTCCGTACTGGAGGTCTTCTCCGTGGTCACAAACTCGATGGAGGCGCCTTCCGGGATGATGCCCGCGGCGTCCGCGCCCAGCTGGATCAGCGCCTGCATGAGCGCGCGCTTCTCCTCGTCGCTGCTGCCGGGCGCGTACTTGCCCAGCCGGAAGGGGAGGCCGTACACCTCCGCGAAGCTGATCCAGTCCTTGATGTCGTAGTTCTTAAACAAGTACATCCAAGCCACGACCCGGAGGATTCCGGCGCGGGCCGGATGTCCTGATCTCGCCTTGTACTTGTGGATGATGAACTTGTTTTTCGGGAGCAGGATGCCGGAGGGCGTCTCGTCCGTCCTGCAGCGGAAGGAGTCGTCCACGCCGTCCCAGAAGAAACGCTTCTGGTGGCGGTTCCTGATCTCCCGGACCACGACCCGGCCGCCGTCATATCCCCACATGATCTCCGAGACGGCGATCCCTTTTCCGATGGCGTCCAGCAGGTCCGTCTCGATGTCCTCCATGCCTTCGATCCCGTTGAGCTGCGCCTCCACAAACTCCGCGATCTCCTTGTCCCGCGGCTCGTCGCCGAAGGCGGTGATCTCGAAGTCCAGGCCCGTGACCGCGTTCTTCCGGGTTTGGAGCTGGCTGAACAGGTGGGGGTCGTGCTCCTCCATCTCCTCGAACAGCTCCATCTGCCGCATGACGTCGCCCGTGTCGGCCTCCCGGAAGATCTCCGCCAGACGGACCGGGGTCAGCCCGTTGGATGGGTATTCGCTGTATTTGTCCTGGACCCGGGCGACTGTCAGCTCCCGCGTCTCCGGCCTGGGGAGCGGCGGGGCCTGCGCCCGGCGCTTGCTTCTGCTCATGTGACTGCCTCCTCAATGCGCCTCTGCGCGGTCTGGTAGTAGTCATCATCCAGTTCGATCCCGATAAACCGCCGCCCGGTTTTCTTGGCAGCGACCAGAGTGGAGCCGGACCCGGCGAAGGGGTCGAGAATAAGATCGCCGGGCTTGGTGACGGCGGTGATGAGGTTTGCCAGAAGTCCCACGGGTTTCTCGGTTGGATGGCATTTCTGGCCGCCGCCGAGCTTCCTGAAAGGTGATGAGGTCGTTTCGGCCTGTAACCTGGGAAACTGTATTTTCCCTTTACTGCGAAAATGATGTTCTCATGAGATGGAGCAAACTGACTTTTGCAGTCTCCGACCCCGGTGTAGATTTTGTCCCAGATGACCTCACTTTTGACCTTGAAAACCAGCCAGCCTCATGGCGTCGATAAAGGTCTGTTCAACATCCCAGCGAGTAAAGCAAACCAGGGAGCCACGACCGGACTCTCCCGGCTTCAGAACGCGGAAGGCATCATAGAGAAACCAAATAAAGGGAGCCTTATCATTCTTGATCGTCTTTCGCGTCCTCCATGCTTCAAAATTGATGCCGTAGGGCGGATCCGTAATAATGGCATCCACACTTTCAGGCTCCATCTGGCGGAGAACGGTGAGACTGTCACCGTGGATAAGTTTGTTCTCGTACTGAATCAAAAGTCCTCCTTAATAGGCTCCCGCCTTGAAGTCCGCTTCCCGGTGGAGCACGGTGGTATATTCCACCTCACCGCCGCCCTGAATATCGAGGGCAAGCTGGAGAGCCATCTGCAAGCCGTCCGGCGCGTCATCATTCCGGGCCATGGGATATTCCTTCATCTGCTGAAGGAGAGCCTTGTGCTTCTTGCTGAATTTGATATAGCCGTTTTTGACAAACGGCTGGAGGGAGCGGATGCGGGCGTCCTTGTTCTGTGTGGAGTTGATCTCCACGATGGGGAGGTATTCCCCGGACTTGGCCGCCTTCTGCCGCATGACCTCCGCGAAGTAAGCCTGAAACTGCACCGTCTCCACGCCGAAGCGGTAGTAGGGGCGGTGGAACTCTCGCTTGAGCCTCCGGTTGGCTTCCAGTACGTCCTCGATGATCTGGTCCGGATGGCGCTGGGCCACGTCCGCGATGACCACATAGACGACGCCGGTGATCCGGTCTTTTGCCAGAGCGAAGATGCTGCTGGTGTCCGCCCGCTTGTTCTTGCCCAAACTGGGTCGTTGGCCCCCACGAACAGGAAGCGCGGGTCCGCAAAGTTGGGCGGGGTCTTTCCCTCATCGTCCCAGTAGTCGAACCACTCCTCCTGAAACGTGCAGGTGGATGGGTCGATGGGGTTGTTCTGGATCTCTGAGTTGAATGCCGCGGGGCCGATATTGACCCGCTTGCACATGAGGGCGTAGTAGTCGTTCTTCTCCTCCCACAGCACCGCCGTCCCCTCCAGCATGTCCGCCCGGTTGGCCTCAAAGAAGGCCCGGGCGGTCTGCTCAT
>VOFI01004096.1_pt1 | contig 18219 bp, 26 predicted proteins | sample 5384131 | NCBI WGS metagenome assembly VOFI01 (sample SAMN12384728, study PRJNA508395) | human gut metagenome | isolation source: healthy gut H | host: Homo sapiens
ATGCACGACGCCCTGAACTGTATCCGGGGGATTTTGTTCAATACCGAGAATCCGGAACTGAACCGTGAACTGGAATCCGTACAACAGGACTATGGCATGATGCTCACCTTCATATCACAGGGTGGCACGGACCCTCAACAGGCCCTCGTCCATCGTAACCTGACCCATCGAACTTTCGCACTACCGACAAGTCCGCACGGCTCTACCACGTCCGTTACGAAAACGACCTGTATACGGAAACGTTCAATCGCTGTTATACAGAGCAATCCTCCCCATTTGACCAATGGATGGAAACAGCTGATTTATTACGGGATAAATTATCAGAGGACTGCAGAAAGGCCTATACGGAAGAGGCAGAGGAGAACAATTTCTATAATGTGTACGACAAGCTGTTCGAATACATTTGGACCGCTCCTCTTTTCCATGCGTCCGACGCTGAAAAACTGAAAAAGTTTCATAGAACGGCAGGAAGCCGATGAACAAGCCTTTGCTCATCAGTGCCGTCATGCTGAACATACAACGATATTTCGACCCGCAAAAAATATCGCCTCGTTGCTTCATTTCTGCCGGACGGAGCATACGAAATCCCGCGCACGGGCCATGACAGCTGCCGTGTGGACCTACATGCAATACGAAAAACGATTTGTCTACTATCCCGACCTCTCGGACGGACTATCATTGTTAGCGCAAGACGAACGCCTAAAGGGAACTCATCCTCCTGCAACAGCAATTCCTGCTCAGCCTGGAAACGGCTAAGGCTGAAAGGAAATTGCAAAATGAAATTTTCCCCGATTTGCTCAGAAGCAGGAACTACCAACGCAATAAAATGGGATTCGAGCAAATGGAGGAAGATTTGGCAAAAAGCCTTACGCGGCGAACCGAATGCGGAATGGGAAAAGTTACGGGACAACAAACAGTTGGCCGACAACATGAAAGCCATCATCGCCATGGGTAAGGAAGGATAGACATCAACTTGGGTACTTTTTCCTCGCTCAAAGGCTTCTCATTTTTCCAATCCGTCGCACATTGGTTCGCGCCATTCAACAAACGGAGACCTGAAGTGAAAGGCATCTTTCTCCCAAACGTACGGCACAATCCGATACAGATGCTTATGGAAGCCGGCAACTTCTGCGAATCGGACAAATATTCGCTTTGCATGATGCTCAACCAAATAGCCCCTTCGCAACGGGACATGATGATTTCCCAAATCGGCTCACAGATAGAAGGCAACGAAGAAGGTCTACGGGATGTAGCCAAGGAAAGCATGAACATCGGCTCTGTCTACCGTAGCTATTTGCAGGACTTGTACCGTTTCTTTTAAACTTCATCCGCGTAAGTCACAGTTTGACGACCCGTTCAAAGGGAGACCAGTTATTCACCCGTTATACAGTATTGGAAAGTATGCTGAAAACACCGGCTTATTTGCGCGAGACGGCCTCGTTCCTTATGAAAAGGGAATGTTACCAGGATGCCATTGCCTATATGGAAGAAGCGCTCAAACACGAAACGGCAAACGCTGAAATGCTACAAAAAGGTGGCCTTTTTGCTATCAACATACAGACCGGCCGAGCAAGGCCATATACTATTACCAACAAGCCGACCTGTTGAGCCCGAATAACGAATGGATTCTGAAACAAATGTACTTGTGTTATTCCGCTTTGGGACGCTATGAACAGAACTCGACTGCCTGAAGAGTCTGGAAGAAATGAACCCGGGCGATACCCGCCTGATTTCGGAAATCGGATTATGCCTGATGCAACTCCGGACGCTACGAAGAGGCCGCCCAACGTTTTTATGAATTGGAATACAACGGGGAAAGAGTAGTACCGTCATGGCGGGCCATCGCCTGGTGCAACTTCAAGATGGGACGTCTGGAAAGGCAGACAGGTACTACCGGAAAATACTGCAACGGGACAAGGTGACATGGGAAGATTATCTCAATGCCGGACATACGGCATGGTGCCTGAAGCAAACAACGGAAGCCATCACCCAATACCAAAACTACCTCAGACTCTACCGCAGCAAAGGAAGGATACGGCACAGCCTTTGCTATCCCCCTTTGATGAAGACCGGAAAAGAATTGCTCCTACACGGATTGAACGATTTGGACATCAGCCTGATGCGGGACATTCTCCAACCAGAACCGGAAAGCTGAATGTCAAAAAAAATCAAATCAAAATGAGAAGATGGTAGAACCATCCCATAAAGCGGCGTCCGAAAGAGCGCCGCTTTTTCCAATTCTCCGGAGGTAAAGTAGAATGGTGTTTGTCTGCCTCGAAAATGTTCTGTAACTCACGGGTCGTACAGGAATCGATGATAAAAGCGTTCACTTCATAGTCGAACTTCAGGCTCCTGCTATTCAGATTAGCAGACCCGACCGTACAAAACGTACTGTCTACCATCATGACTTTCGAGTGATGGAACCCGTCCTCATAATAGTAAATATCGGCTCCGCGTTTCATCAATCTTTTGGCATGGTAGGCCGCCACATCGGGCATGACAGGAACGTCACACTTGGTAGACAACATGATCTCAAGCTTCACTCCGCGCTTCAACGCACGATATAAGGCCTTTTTCACACTGGGCACCAAAGTAAAATAGGGGTTCACAATCTGTATCCGTTTTTGCGCATTGTCAATAGCGTCTATATAGCTCCTGCGGATTATCGCCGGACTTCTCTTCGGTTCACGGTTGGCCACGCCTAAAAGAATGCCGGAAGAATCCGCGCAGGCTGTTCTTTCAGCCCCGGAAGTCAGTCTGGATAGCCAGGCTATCCGGCTGATATTCAAACTGTCGATCTTATGGTCGGTACAACGTTCCCACATTTCACAGAATATACGCCGGTAAAGGGGGACGCAATCTCCTTCAAACGCATGTGCATATCCCTCCATTTACCGAACTCCGGACGGCCATGGATATAATAGTCGGCCACATTCATTCCTCCGGTGTACACCACCTTATCGTCAATAACCACAATTTTGCGATGATCGCGGTGCAAGGCGTGGTTCACCCATGGAAACACGATGGGGTCGAATACGACCACCTCAAAATGCCGGCTCTTTAATTGCCTGAGATGTCTTTTCCGCAAGGGGCGGTCGTTACTGACATTACCAAAATCATCGTAAATCACCCTGACCTTTACCCCTTCGCGCACCTTTTTATCCAATAAGGTAAACAAAGCTTTCCCGATAGAATCATTGCGAAAATTAAAATACTCCAGATAGATATAATGACGGGCCTGCTCTATCGCTTTGAACATGTCTTCAAACTTTTCCGCACCGCTCGGTAACAACGTCACCCGGTTACGGGGCGTAAACAGTACACCGTTCTCTTTCAAGTCCTCTACCGTGAGGAGAATCACTCGGGCTTTGCGTGCCATAGACACAAGCCCCAACGACAACAAAACGCCACAGAATATGACACGCCATTTACTCATAATTGTTCCCACACCTCGACCCCTGAGCCGAAGCCTTCAATCCTTTTTTTATAAATTTTATATTGAATACATTGGTCAGAACATACAACTGAAGTGGTCTACCACGCCCAACAAATGTCGGTCATCGTCCACCACCAAAACCGTATGTATCTTGTTATTGTGCATGATATCTTGAATCTTGGCAATCTTGGTATCCGGCGACACGCATTTCGGCGTACGTGTCATCACCTGCTCCACCGGGACGTTGAAGAACTTGTCCTGCAGACTTTCCATGGCGCGCCGCACATCGCCGTCCGTTATCAACCCGACTACCTTATCATTTACCATCGCCCACACACAGACCTAACTGCCTTTGCTCACATGGATAATGGCCTCGCCCAACTTCATTCCGGGAGGTATGACCGGCAAGTCGTTGCTGCGCATCACATCATGCGCAGTGGTCAAGAGGCGTTTGCCCAACGTCCCGCCGGGATGGAACTGTGCAAAATCGCTTTGCCTGAAAATGACGCATCTCGATGAGCGCACCGAGGCCAAGGCATCGCCCATAGCCAAAGTGGCCGTAGTGGAGGATGTCGGTGCCAAATTCAAAAGGGCACGCCTCATGGCTGACCTTGACCACCAAATGGCACGTGGAATACTTGGCCAACAAAGAATCGGGATTTCCGGAAATGCCAATCAAAGGAATATGATGTTCCAATAAATAAGGTATGAAACGAAGGAGTTCATCGGTCTGGCCGGAGTTGGAAATGGCAATGACGACATCATCAGGTGTCATCACCCCCAAGTCGCCATGGAAGACATCTAGCGGATTGATGAAAAAAGCCGGTGTCCCCGTACTCGCCAACGTAGCGGCCATCTTGGCACCGATATGCCCGCTTTTGCCCCTCCCGTTATAATTACCTTTCCGGTACAACGGAGCATCAAATCCACCGCAGCATCGAAATGTTCATCCAACTGAGGTATCAAATCCAAAATGGCCTGGGCTTCGTCGCGGAAGCACTTGACGGCAATATCTTTCACTTGGCTCATAGCAATGATGCGATTACGGTTTCCAAATCTTTCAGATACAACATATTCGGGCCGTCGCTCATGGCTTTCTCCGGGTCGGGATGCGTCTCGAAGAAATATCCGTCCGCACCGAACGCTTTCGCAGCCAAGGCCATGGCCGGCACGAACTCACGGTTTCCACCGGTCTTTCCGCCTGCCGCACCGGGCCGCTGCACGGAATGCGTACAATCCATGACCACACGGGGGACAAAGGCTTTCATATCCGGAATATTACGGAAATCCACCACCAAGTTATTGTAACCGTAAATATTGCCGCGCTCGGTCAGCCAAATCTCCTTTGCTCCGCTCTCCTGCGCTTTTTCCACGGGGTATTTCATGTCAAGTCCCGACAGAATTGAGCTTTTCTTGATGTTGACAATCTTACCGGTACGGGCTGCCGCTACCAACAAATCGGTCTGACGGCACAAAAAGGCCGGTATCTGCAGGACATCCACCACTTCGCCCACCGGAGCGGCCTGAAAACTTTCATGAATATCCGTCAGGAGCTTAAGACCGTACTTCTCACGCACGTCATCCAACATCTGCAAACCCTTCTCCAGTCCGGGGCCACGATAAGAATGCACAGAAGTACGGTTGGCTTTATCAAAGAAGCCTTAAAAGTAAATCTCTATATTAAATTTCTGCTTTATCCGAACCAGCTCGCACGCCACCTCGTCAACAAATCAGCGGATTCAATCACACACGGACCGGCTATAAATATAGGGGTCATCACAATCTGTTTTAATAATACAATATGCAAAAGATAGCGAAAGGCAAGCGCAGAGACAAACGAAAAACAAAGTTTTTCAAGTTTGGCATTCCATTACGCATCCGCAAAGATGACTTACTACACATACGCCCCATTATGAGAACGTGCCGTTTGAGACACCTAACAATTGGGTGTGGACGGCATTGGATGAAGTAGGCACTTGGCAATCAAGTGGAACTCCTAGTCGTTCAAACAAAAAACATATTATGGTGGAAATATACCTTGGTTTTAAAACAGGATTTAAATGATGGATTGATTTCGGATATTCCAGAAAAGTATAACAGAGGAAGCTGTCGCAAACTCTTCTGCTAAAATCAATCCTACTGGGAGTGTGTTAATTGCGATGTAAGCCCCATTGTTAGCAATCAGACAACTGACGGGTACTAGTACTACATATTTGGAGTACTTTCTTCACTTTTCTGCCCTTTCTTGTCGATATAATACCATTCGTCGCTTTCCCAATAGTGATATTCTCCACCGAACCCGGCACTTCTTTCATTTCTCCCTTGTCGGTTACTTTTGCCTTGCCGTTCTCGAATGGGAAGCCGAAGGCGAAGCGGGGCTTGATGACCGTCCTGCCGCTTTCGTCTGCGTACCCGATACGCCCTCGCTTGTCCACGATACGGTACAGTCCCTCGCTGACATAATCGTTGCCGTTGTCACATTGAAACACGCCGTAGTGTTTCATGGAACTGCAACCGCATAATAACATTATCGCAATTATCGTTGGAATTTTTCCCATAGTATAAATCTTAAAATATCAGAACCTGAACTGTTATCCTTCTTCCTGCTCATACTAAGAAAAGCCAAAGACTTATGCCTAAAACTATCGAAACAGGCAGAGGGGTAACAGCAACTGCAACCAGAAGTAGTTTTTATCTTTCCTTTCAGGATAAAGGCGGTAATAGGCACGCTCCCGCGCTTTGGTAAAGTACTTCTTTTCAATCTTTGAATACACCTCTACTGCTGCCCAGACCAAGCCGACAGACAAAGCTGACGGCAGCCACAACGGTATTACCCAATATAGGAATCTTATTATAAGAAGCGAAGGGACAACAGCGAAAACCCACAAAAAGATAGCATCCAACGGCATAAACCACCTGTTGTGGATGCGTCGTATGCGACCCGCATAATACAGGTGGTCTATTATGCTGAACTTATATTTCCGTCTGAAACCCATCTCTGCTTTTCGTTTTCGCAAAAATACTGTTTTTGCGGCAGACAAAGGACATCCGGCACATTGTTTTTCGGCATAACGTGATGATTAAGTGGGCGGAAAACATTATTTTTGTGTTCGGAATCCTTTTAATCATAAGTATGACGATTACCGATATATACGAAGCTATGAACGGCAAGGCAGAATCTTTTTTCGAGTGGGCGCAGGCTCATCCGAAATACGGACTGCTGTTTGCAGCCGGACTGTTTGTCGTGTGGCTTGCAGGATTGCTGTTCCGTTGGAAATGGGCGTGTCATTGGCAATTTAACAGCTCGCTGTGGTTCTTTGACGATTGCAAGCCTGAAACACGCCGCAAGGTTCAGATGGTGTTGGTCGGCATGGCGATAATTGCCTGCCTGACGATGATTTTTTGCATGGAAATAACGGTATGGGAAAGAACAATCGGAAATACCGGTTCTGCTTCATCGACTATATGTGGTATGTCGCCGAAAAATGGAGCGAGCGAGAACATAGCAATCTCAATGGGAGAATGTTGCTTTTCCTATCTGGCTGTTTGCCATAACCATACCGCTTGGAATACCGTTGATGTTTCGCTTTTTCAGTTGGATTGTCGCCCTTGTCATCGTAATGTTGTTCTGCCTTCTGCCCTCCATATTCTGCAAGCTCCGTTACACAGCCGGACATCGGAAAGTGATCAGTGAACATTACCGGAATATGAAACATATTGGCAGGAGACTTGCTGAAATTCTTCTTATCTCCGTCGCACTGGCTGTGGGGAATGCCGTACTGATGTTTTACCTCGGATTTATATATAGGGCATGACAATGCCTGCCGCTACAGCCACTGCAATGACAACGGCATAGTACACCGCTATCGCCTTTTTCCAATACAGAGGACGCAAATCAAGTTCTTCCCGGATTTCCATTCTCCAATCAGAAGTTTTGAACTGAAATCCGGAGATGCACCATGCTGCGACAACCGCCCATCCGATCAATATGCCGGTAACGATTTTCTGACCGTTATTCGGTTCATCTTTTAACGTAAGTAATGTCACCAAAATTAATGAGAGATAGGGAAGGCAGATTATCCCGCTAGCCCGACGATCCACCCAATCATGCCCCCCTTTCTTTCGCAGCATATCGTAGGCAAGGATGTATGCGGTTTTATGTATCATCGCAATCATACGGAAAAATCGGCTAAAAATGTTTCTTTTATTTGTCATTTAAGTATTTCAGTTATCCATTTCAGTGCAGTTCCTAATAAAACCATTGCGGGAATAAGAAGCAAATAGAGAGGGAAAAAGAACGGTTGCGCCGGAAGGTACTGAACTTGCGTCCCGCATAATGCTGCATGACCGCTTTCCGCCGGTAAGGCGGGTATATTTGCCGAACAGACGGTCTGTCATGAAGACAGAAACGGGTACACGATTAGAAGAACGGCTCCAAAACACCTCGAATGCCAAGTCATCCAGAAAATGACCGGCGATGGTCAGAACCGGCATGAATATAAAAAGCGTGATCTGAGGCCCACAGCATGTCACTTCCTCGGGTTGTTTGAAATTGACCTTGTGATAGTTTTCCCATGTTATTTCTCCCAACCAGAACAGATAGTCGAAGAAATAATAATGTCGTTCTTGCTCTTTATAGTCCTGTTTCTTCATTTAAGATTATCGTGAATGGTCTAACTTCGATGTACAAGTCAAAAGTAGTGTTATGATGACTGTCTTCATTTCAGTTTAAGCCCCACCTTCACCATGCCATGTGCAGGTTTGGGTATTATCTTGGTGGTTATGCTGTATCCATTGCCCCGATTTCTCACCGTTGGTGTATTGTCCCTCAATGGTTATATAAGGTTTGCCCTCCCATGTTGATTCCACACGATACGAACCGTCGAGTTTTCCATTACGGTAGTGACGTGTAGTCTTGCTGCGTATTGCGCGGCCGTCCTCGAAGATTTCCCATTCCTCGCCATCTTTTTCCCCGTCGATATAATGAGATTCAAAAATCTGCTCACCCGTCTTGTTGGCAAAGCGGCGTTCCCGTCCGTTCTCCACACTCTGTTTGTACTCCTTTTCAATCTCTATTTTTCCGTTACGGAAATAGGTCTTTACAGTCCCGTCTATTTTGCCTTCAGCATGGGTGTTTCCTTTCGGGGAGTAACGCCGTCTTGGTAGTATTCCGTGAATGTTCCGTTACGCTTGCCCTTGATATATATGCCCGACTCACGCAATACCCCATCACGGTAGCAGCGATAGTCTCCGTTTATCATGCCGTCTGAAAGTTTCACGTGTTCCTCGTCAAGTCCTCGTATAATGCGATATTTTCCCTGCAACGGCCGTTTACTGTCTTTTTTATAATATACCGTGCGCCGTGCGTCATCCGTTAGGGTCTGCAAATCATTCCATTCTACTGTTCGTTGTGCGGAAGCCGTGCCACACAATAGCAAAAAAGATATAGTGTTAATATTCTATTCATTGTATTTTTTGCTTTTGAGGTTGATTGGGATGCAGATAGCAACGTTACGGTTGCTTATCTGCGTGTTATTAATTATTTCTATTTATACAAATGGTTAATCCCATTCGATTTCATCTCCTTTCTCTCGAAGAATTTTTATATTTCTTCTTCGTTTTCTATTAAAGAGATGATAATGTCGGCAAAAGCGTTTTTTGCTTTTTGCTCGTTTTCTGCGGTGTCCTCAAAATAAGCTGCGTAAGAACCAAGCTTCAGGGGTCGCTTTCCATACTTTCCAAAATGTCTGGTGCATTTTCTTCCAGATAGTAGTTGAAGAAGGCATCCCAGTTGTAACCGTTCATGTACGCCTCTTCGTTTATCTCCTATTCATTTGCTCTCCTATTGCCAATGTTTTTTCAACCTCATTTTGGAAGAGCAGAACGATGTTACCAGAACCATTTGTGTAAAATTTGAACATACTCATTATTAAAGATGTCTCTTTCTTCTGTTGTTGCCATAATCTTTTTATTTTTAATTGTTTTACTATTGCGAATAATGTTTAGAGGATAGCCGACCGTTTAGGGGCGGTTCATCATAGAACTTCAATTTTTTGACTGCTGTTTCCGACAGAAAGAGGTGTGAAGTTCATGCCCGCACCCCGTTCGTTTTATTACTGCTCTTATCCGTATTTCATTCATTTTTCAGTTCTCCTTTTTTCATGGAATTTCACTGTTCTTGTTCACGGCAGGACATAGCTATCCCATGTTGCTGTCATGCCGCTTTTTTTTCCGGTGTATGTCGCAATGCTTCAGTATTACCGTGTATGTCATGTCACTACTCGTTACCGTGGTATGGCTGTAAACTCTCGTCCGTCCGCAACGTTCGCAGAAGTACAGGTTTTCATATCCGCTTTCTGCCTGTTGCAACTCGACTTCTTCTATCTCGCTTTCATCCCGTCCGAAGTATTCTTCCGGCAGGTTGCCTTTGTTGGAATAGAAGCCGTAGTACCTCACGATGCGGAAATAGCGCAGGGGAATGTGTCGCAACAGCCGGGGAAAGAACTCCCGGTAATGCAGTGTCAGTTCCTTTTGAACCGGGTTCCTCCTGTCGGGTGAGTTTTTGTAATCACGGTATCGGAATGAAATGTTTTCGCCGTCCATTGCCGTAATCTTGTACTCGCTCAGACACGCCCGCTTGGAATACCTGCCTACATATTGTATCACCTGCTCCGGCATCTGTATGGGTGGTTCCAAATGCACTATCCAGTCCTTTTTGTTTACCACCTTTTTGATGAAGCCCATAAATCCATGCGGTCGTGGAAGTCATGCTCCAGCCTACCCGCGTCGAACAACCCCTATCAGGGCGTGTTCAAACTTGTAGCGGAATACCTTACAGATAGAGGGATATGCACGTAGTCATGTTCGGGGACGACTATCTTATTGTCGTTATCTATGCCGCCCCATGACATAATCATGTGCGTATGTACATGAAGCTGTTTCGTTTCCCCGTAGGTATGTAGTACGGCAATTACCCTGGTTTTCAACCCGAACTTGTGCATCATCCAGTCTTTCAGCGTATCTGCCGTATCATGCCAGAAAGTACGCCTCACAAAGTCCAGCAGGATATGCGACAAGGTCATCACCACATGGCGGTGTGGCACCCGCAGCAACTTGTCTTTCATGCGTGCCGCCCATTTCAACGTGTCACGCCAGCCACATGACGGGCAGAAGCGGTTTTTGCAGCTATGACTGATTTCCCGTACTTCGCCACAATCAGGGCAGGCATATGTGTCTATTCCCAAAGCAGCTGTACGGCACACACGGATAACATTCACCGCCTTATACTGTTCGGGGGTGATGTACTCCGCCGGGTGCTGTGCGTACTCGTCCCACCACCGATTGAAGAAGTCGGATAAACGGTACTTTTTCGCTTTGCAACCGTCTGTGTATACATATCGAGATGGTTCGGCTCCGTCATTTCCAACATTCCTGCGGCAATATTAGATAGCAAAACATAGCCTCTGTCTCCTAAGCATTTTTGTACCTTTGTACTTTATTTTAGACCGAGACTACATTTATGGAAATGACAATTGAGGATTTGAAGCAACTGCGCGAAAGCGAAGACCATATAGAATTTAAGGAGGCAAAGCATAACTATCCGTTCACCGGAGGAAAACACACCGACCCTAAAGACAGGCGGCGGTGTGTCTTGGGGTATATTGTCGCTTTGGCGAATGAAAGAGGCGGACGGTTGGTGTTGGGTATGGCAGACCATATACCCCATGCAGTGGTCGGCTCTGATTTTGCGCAAAATGAAGTCGGGCAACTCGTGGATGAAATCTACAAACGGTTGGGCATAAGGGTGGAAACAGCAGAATTGTACGAAGAGGATAAGCGTGTGTTTGTCATTACCGTTCCGTCACGCTCTGTAGGTCGGTTGTTGCGTTTTGAGGGTGTGCCCCTTATGCGTACCGGAGAGAGCCTGCGTGAAATGTCCGATACCGAGATATTCAATGTGCTGTCCGAACAGGAACCGGATTTTTCGGCGAAGATATGCGAAGGGCTTACTATAGAGGATTTGGATAAGGAAGCCATAGTGGAAATGAAAACCCAATATGCCCGGAAACAGGAAAATCCGCTGTTCCGCAACTGTCCCGATGAACAGGTCTTGTCGGATTTGGACTTGCTCAAAGACGGCAAGCTGAATTATGCGGCTCTTATACTGCTCGGGAAATCCGAAGCCATACGGAAATATCTCCCTCAGAACAATATCGTTGTAGAGTTCAGGATGTAATACAATACACCGCACGCAAGGAATTCCAACTTCCGTTGTTCATAGTGATTGACAAGGTGGGATTATATCAACTAGCCGGCGAGCAATCCGCTTCTGCATTACAATGACGGCCCTTACATCTTCGATATACCTTCGTTCAATAAGGAGGCGGTCAGCAATGGTACAATCCTGTAACGGTTACCCTTTTCCGTATGCCGCCGTTTCACGCCTGCGGCCACGAGGGCGCGGCTGAACTCCTGCATCCCGATGCCCGTGAGCGTGCCCGGCTGACGCTTGCGCAACAGGGCGATGAGCTCGGGAAGGGAAACGGACAGGGCCTCTTCACCCGGACGGGCGGCACGGAAGTGGCGGGCGAATGCTTTCTTCCGCAGGGCAAGTGCGGTAGAAAGCCACGTTGGCACGTTGGATTTCCGCCTCTTCTTCCGCCGTGAACCAGTAACGCCCGCCGCCGAGGAGCATGCCCTTCAGTTGGGCATAGATCTGGGCATGGTCGACGCCCGTGCTGTCGATGGGGCGCTCCACCTCCACGCAGAGGAAGCGGCGGCTGCCAGAAGGGTCGGAAAGCAGTTCGTGGCTGTTGGACGTAGCGATGAAGGAGGCGATGCGCGGCAGGCGGAGCGTGTCGCGCCGGTAAGCCTTACGCACTTGCAGGGAGGTGAGCTGCATCACGTTCTTCAAGGCCGGATGGCGGCGGACGGGGATGCGGTCGAACTCGTCCAGGTTGATGAGCCCCATTTCCACCAAGAGCTGTTCCATACGGGCGGTGTTCGCCACGTCAGCGCTGTCGGTGTAATAGGCGGACAGTTCGGGTGGCAGGAGGTTGCGGCAGAACGTGGATTTTCCCAGTCCTTGCCGACCGCTCACCAATACCGGGGCCACACTGTTGGCATGGCCGTCGCCCATCCCCATCCACTGCGCGGCCACGGCCAACATCCACCGGCGGAACCCGCGCACCCACGGCGCACTGTCCGACACGCGCCGGGCCAACGCGTCGAGGCGCTCCTTGCCGTCCCACGGCGGCAGGCGGTCGAAATAATCGCGGAAGGGATGGTGGTCGGGCAGGCGGTCAGAGGCCACGAAGCGCGACACGTCGCGGTCCCAGCACGGGATGCCCGCCTCGTGGGCGGAGAGGCAGAGGGAGCTGAGGTCGCGTGCCGTGAGGGGGAGGAAGGAGGCCGCATCCTGTCCCTTGGGGCGGAACTCCGCCTGCCCCGTCAGCAGGTTGTGGCGCAGGTCGTAACGCGCCTCCGCGAAAGCGGCCAACCGACGCTCAAGGGTGGCAGGTGCACGGTCTTTCGTGTCGTGGGTTTCCGCTTTCCTTTTTAATAAATCGCTCCCACTCGGCAAAGCCAAGCGAGCTTGCCTCTGCGCTCGCTTACTCGCGATTTTCTCCACCCACCGGCGTACCGCCCTCTTACGATCTGTTTCAGTTCCATGTGCTTCGGTTTTTACGGCAAAGTTAGAGGTACGCACGGCGAAGGCTGCACGTTTGTGCGCGTTTCCGCTCGTTTGCGCACATTTCTGCACATTAGTGCACGTTTCTGCGCTCTCCGTGTCGTCCTTCCTCAAAGAAACCGGATAGCCGTCGGACTCGATACTCCCCATGCCTTTTCTCCTCCTCCATACTTTTTCGGAAAATACCTTTTCATCTTTCAGGATACACTGTAACTACCTCAATACAAATCGGATACACCCTGAACTTTCAACCTGTAGTCTTTCAGCCCATGTCAGCTACGACTGAGCCGACTGCCGCTTTCCGTTTGGCGCACATCCGAAAATCATTCGGCTGAGATTGAAAAATCACTCGCCTGAGATTGATTTTCCGTTTGGCGCACAACGGTAGCAGCCAATTAACTGAAAGTGGGCTGAAAGATGGCACTTCCATCCTTCAGGATACTAATATGCTTTAAGCGAAAGGTTTACAGCATATCCTGAAAGATGAAAGGCTTTTTTCTAAAATTTCCGGAGAGGAAAAGACAAAAAACAGCCGGATTATTGTCCGGAAACACTTTATTCTGTATATTTGCTTACAAATAACAAATTACATAAACTTAAATCTCAGGGAACATGAGTAAATTAGTAATTAATTCTTTCGAAGATTTTGAAAATATGTGAGGGCAGCCTTTGGGCGAATCGGAATATTTGCAGGTGGATCAAGAACGTATCAACCTCTTTGCCGATGCCACTTTGATTATCAATGGATTCACACGGATGTGGAGCGTGCCCAAAAGGAAAGCCCGTTCAAAGAGCACCATCGTACACGGCTATCTGACCCTCTCCCTCCTACCCTACTTATGGAACCAAATCATTGAGGTGAACAATCTGAAGATGATGATTAATTACGGTATCGACAAGATGAAATTCGGCCAAGCCGTCCTCAGCGGACAAAGCGTGCGTTTGAGTACAAAACTCCAGTCTTTAGCCAATCTGCGCGGTGCCGTCAAGGCCGAAATCAGATTCACGATGGACATCAAAGAAACCGGAAAAAAAGCATTGGAGGGTACGGCTATCTTCATTTATTATTTCAACTGATACGACAAAGATAGCCAGACGCTTTTTTTAGCGGATACATTACCGGCACACATTCTAAAACTGCGGCACTCGTCTTTTTAAATAGACTACCGCAGTTTTTATTTCCTTTGTTGCAAAAACGCTTCCCTTTGCGTCTTCTTTATAAAAACATAGCCCTCGCATGAACAAAGAAACCTTCAAACAGACCTATTTACCGTTGTCTGCCTCCATGTATCGCACCGCCTACCGGATATTGGGAAATCCGGAAGACGCAGAAGACATGGTGCAGGAAGCCTATATGAAATTATGGAAACAACGGGATACACTGGACGGAATCCTTTGATGCCAGGGCGTACGCCGTAACAAGCGTCAAGAACCTGGTCTCGACACCATACGGAAACGACACCTCTCATACGAAAACTACGAAAAACAGAACGTACCATAGCTGCGGCATCCACTCCTTATTCAGAGACCATCCACTCGGAAGAAGCCGCACTGCTGCACCGATATATTGATAGTTTGGAAGAGCCCCAACACACAGTCATCATCGTCATGAGGGACATTGGCGGATACAGTTTTGAAGAAATTGCAGCCGCCGTACAGTTGAAAGAAGCCCTACATCCGGATGATACTCTCCCGCGCCCGTCGAAAATTACGAGAACTATATATAAAAACAAAGAACCACCATGAACAGAAAAATACAGTTGATTACCAGGAACTCTTGAAGCGGTATTACGAAGGAAAAACCACTTTGGAAGAAGAGAACCTGCTCGGACCCACTTCCTTTCCCATACGGAAGAGAGCCATGCCGACGCTACCCTCTTCCGCATCTTGGCGGAAGAAAGCCAAGCCCTCCCGCCTGACGGAATGGAACAACGTCTGGAAGCTTGGATAGACCGGCAATCTGTCGTCCCCTCCCGTAAAAGGCGCTTTCTTTTTTTGGGGACCAGTGGCCGTGGCAGCCGCCTTGCTTTGCTACGTGGGTATCACGCATGTCCTGCAACAGCATAACGGACTCACTCCCCAAGAAACCCTCATTGCCAAAAAAGCACTGGGAAGTACGCTCAAATGTATAGAAACGGGCGAACAAAGCGTCCTGCGCATCCACGAAAGATTAAAAAATACATCAAAAGAGACATCCATAAGAATATTCACGAACTTAAAGACATTGCCTTATGAAAAGACGACTTATAGTACTATTGGCCGGACTGGCATACATCATGCCGGCCGTAGCCCAACAAACGCTTTTCGACCGTTATGCCGAAAAGCAAGGAGTGACTTACGTCAACATAAACGGCGAAATCATCAAAACCTTATTGCCAGACATGTCGAACATATCCATTAAGGAAATCAACATACTGGACATAGACAACCGAGAACTCCTCCAGTCCATCGACAGAGACTTGCAGCAATGCATCAAGGACGAAAAGTACAAACAACTCATCAAAACGGTAGACTCCGATGAAAAGGTCTGTATCTTAAAGAAAGAAAAATCCTCTGACAGCCCAAGCGCATTTCTAATCACCGTCCAAAGCAAAGATGACACGCAGTTGATTTGGATTATAGGAAACATGCGGAAAGAAGAACTGGAAAAACTATTAAAAACCTCTAAAAAACAAATATCATGAAACATTTCATCCTTATCCTTGCGTGCCTTTGCGCCATGTCGTGCAGCAGGCAGACCACCGGAATAGACGCATTCGTCAACCAATACGACCAAGCATCCGTACGTATGCCGGGCATACTCATGCCTTTGGTGAAAAAGAAACTCCACAAGGCGGGCATCAACGTGAGAAGCATAAAAGTACTCACGCCCGAGAAACTGCAAAACGACTCTGCTCTTCTCAAACGTTACCTCGCTGATTTGGAAATGTTGGACTTTAAGGACTATTCCAAAATGGTAGAAGTAAAGGAGGACGATGAACACATCCGGGTATTTTTCAAAAAAGACAAGGAAGTCATTCGCCAAATCGTAGTCGTCATTCGTTCCACGGAAGACTCGGAAGAAGACGGCATACTCGTACTCCTCAAAGGTGAATTCAATATAAAAGACATACATAAAAATCATCAAATACGACGCCTTTTAAATAGGGGGACGTTCCTTCTCCCCACCCATCCGTTTACCCCAAACGGCAAGGTTTGTGCCCGATTCGCCACTTTCCTCTGCCGTTTTTATCGCTTAAAAGATTTCCATTAAGACAGCATGCCGAAAAAATATCCCGAAATTGTTGCCATCACAATGACAAGACCCACGTAAACGACTGTCTTTTTTGTTCCCAACACGCCCCGAATGACGAGCATGTTGGGCAGGGACAGGGAAGGTCCCGCAAGCAGCAAGGCCAATGCCGGACCTTCGCCCATTCCCGAAGCCAACAAACCTTTGAACAATCGGTACTTCCGTAAGCGTGGCAAAATACATGAATGCACCGACGAAGCTGGCGAGGAAGTTGGAAAGAATCGAATTGCCCCCGACCGCCCACTCAATCCAACTGTTCGAATGATTCCGGCAATGGCTGTGCCATCGTGCGTGGATCCCAACAGGAAGCCCGCTACCACCACACCGATTGCCAAAAGCGGCATATCTGTTTGGCAAATCCCCATGAGGACAAAGCCCACTCCCGATTTTCATCACTCCGAGTATCGGTAAGCAAAATGAGCGATAACGCCGCTATTGCCACAATCATAGGAACGGGCGGAACTAATTTCGCATTGGCAATAAAGAGGTTTGAGAGGATTGCGGCCATTCCCGTCAAGACCGCCGCCAATAGGACTTTCCATACGGGAAGCTTGAGAACGCCAACTAATGCCCCACACAGAAGTATGCCCAATCCGCCCGTGATGTACCATTTGTAACTGAACAAGTAGAACCACAATCCTTTGTCGGAAGCAGCAGGTGCACCCAGTTGGCGAAAACAAGGATAAGCACCAGTGTAATGAAGTGGAATGCGGTCTGCCACACCGGGCGTTTCTCCGCCGGTAGTACAATATTCATCTGTTCCTCTTTCTTGGCTTTCTCTTCTTTGCGGAAGATGAAGGACATGGCAAGCCCGATGATTACGGAAAAACTTACCGCACCGACAACACGTGCAATTCCCATTTCAATACCCAAGATGCGTGCTGTCAGAATGATAGACAAGATACTGATAGCCGGACCGGAATCTGAGGAATGCGATGGCCGGCCCCAATCCGGCTCCGCGTTTGTATATGCCGGTGAACAACGGCAGGATGGTGCACGAACATACAGCCAAAATACTTCCCGAAACGGCGGCAGCCGTGTAGGATAACCATTTCTTTGCGTTTGCTCCGAAATACTTGATAACGGAACCTTGACTGACAAAGACTGCAATTACTCCGGCTATAAAGAAAGCGGGCAATAGGCATAGGATGACATGTTCCCGGGCATACCATTGAGACAGGTCGAGTGTCGCACCAATGGCTGTAAGAAACCGCTCGTTTCCAAGTGGCATAAAGAATATGGCTACGAAAACAACCACAATCCAACCTAATATTTTCAATTCTTTTTTGCATGTCCATTGCGAGGAGTTTACAGCCCTAATATTTTCTTCACTTCATTTTCCGTGGGAACGTGTCCTTTCAGCTTTACCTCCCATCGATGACCACTGCGGGAGTAGCCATGATATTATAATTCAGCAATTCCATGATGTCCTCCACCTTGATGAGGGTAGCATCAAGCCCCTGTTCTTTCACTACTTTTTCAATGACAGCGTAGGTCGCCTTGCATTTGGCGCAACCTACTCCTAAAACTTTAATTTCCATAAATACGATAGTTGAAGTTTGAATTATTTTATTCGTTATATCACGAACATTGACCATAAAAAAATTACAGATACACGGTTATGGCATAATACCCACCGATGGCTATAAACAACCCGCCGACGATGAAGTTCAACACACCCGAACGGTCTGCATCTTCCCGTAGAAACCGCTTATGTGCTGTACGCTGAATGCCAGTATCCATGCAACGATTAAAACCGGGAGCGCCGTTGCCACCGCAAACAATACGGGCAGCAGATAG
>VOFI01002531.1_pt1 | contig 18155 bp, 32 predicted proteins | sample 5384131 | NCBI WGS metagenome assembly VOFI01 (sample SAMN12384728, study PRJNA508395) | human gut metagenome | isolation source: healthy gut H | host: Homo sapiens
TCGTTATATCATTGACCAAATGGTTATGTAACGATGAACAAACCTGGACAATTTATTCAAGATAAAGATGGTGATTGGGCTTATATTAAAGAAAATGGACAGTTAGCCACTGGACTTCAAATTATTAATCATCAAAAAATACTACTTTGATCCAACTGGAAAAAACAAGCCAAAGGAAAACGACTTTTGCTTGATGGAAAGTACTATTTCTTCGATGAAGATACTGGTGCTATGTTCGTAAATAAAATTCCATGAAACAGGCGATTACTTTTCTAAAAAATATACTTATTTTGGCGAGGATGGAAGCCAGATATTTGGTTGGGCAACTATTGACGGTAAACGTGTTTATTTTTTAAAGAAGATGGCTACCAAGTTCGAAATGATACACACAAGATAGGTGATTTCGATTATTTCTTCAAAAAGACGGTAGTATGCTTTCTAATGATATTGACGGCAACTACAAGTACTATTATGCTGATAAAGACGGTCATCTACAGTTCGGGTGGGTTAATCACAATAATGAAACCTACTATATTAGCCCACCATGGGGAGCTGAAGACCGAACATATCTAAAACTATCAATGAAAAGACCTATCTTTTGGGCCCTAAAGGACGACTTCTAAGGAATACAGCTACAGACACCTCGACCTCTTGGAATGGTTTCTGTATCTCTGATGAAAATGGAGTTGTAAAACAGGTGTCATTCGGTTAGAAGATAATAATAGACTTTATTATTTCAACCCTGAAATTTATATGACTACTCCTTTGAGTGGCGAATGGGCAAGTTTGATGGTAAACTTTATCATTTTGAAAAGCCGATATCAGTTAGTCCATACTCAAAAGGTTCTCCAATTACCATAACACTACGCTTGAAAAAGATGGAAAAACCTATATTATTGACGAAAATGGCGTAGCTACAGAGAAAAAAAGTTAATATTCAACAATAATTTAAAAACAGCAACCATTTGAAAAACACTTCATTTTTGCCAAAATGTATTCAAAAACACCAGAAATCATTTTTTTTTTTTTTTTTTTTTTTTTTTTTTTTTTTTTTTTTTTTTTTTTTTTTTTTCTGGTGTTTTCTTTGTTTTCTAAAACCTAGTAAAGCTACCGGCAAAATCTATCATCAATCTACTTCAAGTCAAAATATTCCTTAACATCTTTAGCATAGCCATACTGCTGGTTTTAAACGCTCCGAAACAAGTTTTTGTTATGGCCTGGATAGTGTCATTTTCCTCACGCCTTCACCCTCATACAAACACCACCAAGCGTTCAAAGGAGCTCATATACTCCCCAACACTCAAAGGGAGATTTGAAATCTTACTTAGATCATTATCATCAAAATGATACACGAGATGGCGTAGTATTTGATTTTCAATATAATGGATATCTCTCAACTGCTCGAGACTGATTGTATCCAGTTCTATGATGTAGTGACACAAATCATCAAGTGCTTTACATCAAATTTTTCTCCTCGTGCAGGGAAGTAGAGAAAGCTTTGATTCTCACCCCTTTTATTATCTTCTATCAGATTCATTTTATGCATCATTCTTGAAACCTTTCCTTAATAGCACCATTATAACACTAGAAAATGATTTCTCCAAAGTGACAATAAAAGATCAACTAAATCCAACTTAGCAGGTTGAATTTGGGCTTTTTGGTCATTTTACTAATCATCACAAGCAGATAAATCATTTAAAAGACAAACTGCCGAGTGATGTTAATCCTCTTGCTAGATTAATGTTACGCTCTGATTTTTTCTTGGAATTCTGTGAGAGTCTTACTCAAGTCACTCACTCCAGAACTCAGAGAAACCCTTTAGAAAGACAGGACTGCTAGAGCCTGAATAGCTCTCCTTAATTCTGCAAGAAGTTCGTCATTATCCTTCTTTCCAACTTCGATTTCATTTTTAAACGTTACGAGCAACTCTCTCTCATTTTCAGTTGTTTCTGGATTTACAATCAGATTATAGATATTGTTTAAGATATCCGTGATTTGCGTGTTATTGCTTTTTTGTCATCTAGATTACCTCCTATAACCTGTAGCAAGATTAGGTCGAGAGCAAGTGAATTAAATTGGTTAATTGTTTGTGTTGTCATGAGCAACGACCTCTTTCAATAGTTCGCTATGACATCATTATACAACATCTAACATAGCAAATTCAAGAATAATAATATCCTTCGACCACAAATGGTCCAAATATAGCACCAACATACAAAAAGAAGTAAGCACATCGAGCGGTTATTTTCTATTACTTTATTGACATAAAATCATATGTCTAACGCTATTCCTTATATTTTTCTATCATTCTTTATGATACAATAGCATCAATTTATTTCTAGGAGGATAATATATGGCTTCTACTATTGGTATTGTTAGTTTATCTAGTGGGGTTATCGGAGAGGACTTTGTCAAGCACGAAGTGGACTTGGGGGGTCCAACGACTCAAAGACCTGGGACTCAATCCTATTTTTTACCTCATTCACTAAAAGGCTTAGACTTTATCAAAGAACATCCTGAAGCTCGTGCGGAGGATTTGATTCAGGCCTTTTCTGATGATAGCATCGACATGATCTATGCGCCATCGGTGGAAACGATACCTATCGCTTGCTACCTTACCTCTTTGAAAATGACCAACTACAAAAGGTTATCAAACACAAAGATTTTTCTCGGTTTCTCGGATACGACCATGAACCACCTCATGTTGCATAAGCTAGGGGTCAAGACTTTTACGGCCAATCCTTTCTAGCAGACATTTGTGAGTTAGACAAAGAAATGTTGCCATATAGCCCCACTACTTCAAAGAATTGATTGAGACGGGAAGAATTTCAGAAATCCGACCTAGCGACGTTTGGTATGAGGAACGGACTGATTTTAGTCCCAAGGCCCTGGGAACAGCTCGTATCAGCCATGCAAATACAGGTTTTGACTTGTTACAAGGCAATGCTAAGTTCGAGGGGGAAATCCTCGGCGGTTGCCTCGAATCCCTCTACGATATTTTTGACAACTCTCTACACGCAGATAGCACAGAGCTCTGCCAAAAATACAAACTTTTTCCTGACTTATCTGACTGGCAAGGAAAGATTCTCTTGTTAGAAACAAGCCAAGAAAAGCCTGATCCGGAGGACTTCAAAAAGATGTTGCAGGCTTTAAAAGAAACTGGGATATTTGAAGTCATCAGTGGACTCTTGGTCGGGAAACCTATGGATGAAACCTTCTATGACGACTATAAAGAAGCACTATTGGATATCATTGATAGCAATATCCCAATTGTCTATAATCTGAATGTCGGCCACGCCACGTATGTAGATGCATCCAAGAGCGATTGTTCCCTTTGGAGTCCACGCGTATGTAGATGCAAAGAAGGGCAAGTCATTCGCTTTGACTACAGCCAAAAGCGAACTTGAACATGACCTCCTAAGGCAACAGTCAATATAAGACCTTGATAAGCACAGCAGAGATTGGGACTAACCATAGCATAAACTCTTTTAAGAATGGGATCGTTATTTGTTTAAAGAATGAAAAACAGAGATTATACATGATTAACGCAAAGAAAAGGTAGAGCAACAATTGCTAAATTGCGATTCATAAAAAGCCATTGGCTTGCTCTTCTACATTATAGTGGATTGCAATCTGATTTGGTAGTTGTTTGTAAAAGACTAGTCCGACAATAACTGGTGTAAGTATCACTATATTACCAATGACTCTTTGCATATTATTTTTTCATCTTCTTTTTCCTCCAAGTGATTGAATCCAAGTTAAAATTTCTTCAAAAACGGTCAAGTTCAAACTATAGTAGATAAAATTCTTCTGCTTTTTCTTCTTCAATAAGTCCCGCTTTTCTCAAGGTAGACAAATGATGGAAACTGTTGCGGGAGCTAAGGCAAACTGCTGGCTGATTTCACCAGCGGACTTTGGTCCAGACTTTAGATAGTCTAAAATTTCTCCTCACAGGGGCAGAGATGGCTTTTAAGGTTTCAGATAAGCCCATGAGTTCCCTCCCTTTCTCCAAATCCGACGTGTCAGAAGTCCAATACCTAACACATAAATAGCTAAAATAAGTTCGATTAGTAAGAGATTGCTGACTAGCCCTAGTTGATAAGCACCTGCCAAAAAATCAATGGCAGCATGGAGTATAATCGCCCAGAAATAGAATGAAAGCTTTTGCTTAGTGACTGCTAGAAAATCCCAAGCTGTAAGCAAGACTTGTAACACCAAGGCAACTAGTCTTTCAAAAGAGACATAAGCACAGTAAATCCCGTTAATTGGTTGACCTGACTCACAAGAGTTGAAGGTAACTCACTGGCCTGCCCTGAATGGATGGCCTGTAAAACAATGATGTTAGTGAGTAAGCCCACCACTCCAAGCAAGATAAATTCACTAAGGCCATGTCCAAAACCGTGAGGCTACAATATCAGACGTCATCAAACTTCTTTTCTTTGCAAGTACCTTAAAAACCAAATAGCGAGTGGTTTCTTCAACAAGGCCAGCCATAAGCCCTCCATAAATAATGGTGAACCATTTAAAGAGTGACCAAAGCTTGAAAGAACTAGGGCATTGATAGGTCCTTCAATCATCATGACAGGTAGGGGGCAAAACCAATTAGACCGACTAAAAAGAGCTTGATTGAGAATTGCCATCTTTTCTTCAGAACGATAAAACTTATGATGGCGATAACCAACATGGTAAAATTGCCATAAAAAGGAATGTTTCCATTTGATTTATCCTTTCATTGAAACAGAGCATCAATACGACTTTAGGGTCAGAATACCTATTTCTATACTTTTTCGAAATAGATTCTACGCTTTTCATAGACTACTGTCAAGGCTATTTCGAAAAAATCGAAATAGGGATACAAAAAAGACCGTTTTCACGATCTTTCTTCTTGAGAATTTTCCCTCATTCTCGGCTGTGTGTTCTCTAGTCAGTTACATGGGCTACTACTGCTTATCTTCCTGGGACATATTCGCCAGTGTTAGCATCGTAGTAACGACGTTGGCCGTTGACTGTGACGTAGGCACCTTTAACTTGGCGACCTGATTGGTCAAAGTAAAGGTGTTGGCCATTGATAACTTGTTCGCCTGTTACGGCATAACCATCTGCTCCGAAGTAAAGCCCAGACGTTAGCTCGATTTGAGCAAAGCGGTTGGTTACAGGTTTGACCGTCGTTTTCGTCATAGTACTTGTAACGACTGCCCCGACCTTAATGGCCTTGCCTTTGTACTGGATACCATTTTCGTCAAAGTAGTATTCCTTTGCCATTGATAGTCCACTTGCCTTTAAGGGCTTGGCCATCAGTATTGAAGTAAGACCATTGGTTTGGTGCAATCTCAGCAAAGCTGCTTGTGACAAGAGCTCCACTGTGGGCATCATAGTAATAAGTCTTACCATCTTCGACAACAGTTTTCCCCTTAACTTGGATACCATTTTTTATCAAAGTACTTAAGGTATCCATGATCAGCACGAACTTGACCGATTGCCAGTGAACCGTCTTGTTTGAAGTACATCCACTGATCATCACCAACTTGGAGGTAGCGTCCGCTAGCAAGAATACCTGATTCTGGCTCATAGTAATACTTAATGCCATTTTTCTTCGATAATTTCGCCCTTAGCTTGGCTACCATCTTCCTTGAAGTAATAGAGGGGTGACCATCAATGTATTGACGTCCTGTGACACGGTTACCTTCTTTTATCAAAGTAGTTCCATGCCTTAGTTGCTGGGTTGTAGACAAAAGATGCTGCGTCCAATTTCGCCTGCTGGTGTGATATAACGCGCCTTACCATTTTCAAAGATAATAGAATCAGCTCGGTTGCTGTAGGCCGTACCGACACTACCATCTTGGTTAAAGTAATAAGTCTTACCATCAATGACACGTGAACCAGTCACAGTATTACCGTCAGCGTCAAAGTAATAACGTTTACCTGTGCTGCTGTCTGTCGCAAAACGTTACGTCCCATGTCGCCAGTTTCAGCAACATAGTAATGCAATTTGCCATCATCTGTACGAACAACGCGATCCCAGCCTGGATACCAGTTTCACGGTCAAAGTAGAAATGGTGACCACTCCAATGAAGGTTACCCACTACCATAGTTCGCTTGTGTTGTAAAGGCACGGACTTGCTTACGTTTATCATCAAAATCAACGAAGGCATTCTTAACCATTGCGCCGTCTAGACCGTAATAGTAAGTATAGCCGTTGTTAGCACGACAGGGCATTACGCAATTGAACACCATTATCAAAGAAATAGTAATCCTTGCTATTGATGTTTTGGGCACCCTTGGTCATCTTACCGTCAGCACCGAAGTAATACCAGTTACCGTTACCGTCTTGAACAAATTCATTCTTGATGACTTGATTATCACGAAGGAAGTAAACATCTTGTCCACGACGTTGAAGACTTGAGTGCTTGTGATGGCACCCTGTATCACGAAGTGGTGTTGGCAAGAGTTGGCCGTTGGCTGAAGTATTAAAGTACTGGTTGGTCTTGTCATCACGAAGGACAAAGTTGATGCCTCGTCCAAGGATGTTAGTTCCGTTGAAGTACTTAGCAGACCATTTGGTAATCTTTTCATTCGTAGGCAATTGCTTACCATTTGAGATTTGCACACGGTTGAAAATAGATGGGTACTTAGCTTTCAGCTCATCAAGGAAGGCACCACCATATTTACCTTGGTAGTCTGTACCATCTGTACGGGTTTATTTGCCACATAGGCTTGGTCCACAATTTGATAACCTTTTTGGTGATAACCGTAGCCGTTAACACGTGTCGCATTTACCACTTCTTTTCCTGGGAGGTTATAGATTTGGTCTGGCACCCAGTCAGCAATAGCTTGAATACCGTCTTTGTGGAGGGCACGAAGGCTGCGTTAAAGGTCAGCCAATGAATCCATACTTATTATTTTGACTCAAGGCCATATCAACGGTCTATCAAAGGCATAACCATTTCAATTGTTGAGTCAAGGAAGGTACCATCCTTACTTGAAACGTACTGTGGTGGAAGTCCGACTGACGTGATTACCCCATGATTTGAGCAAGTCAGTGTTTTTAGCCAAGACACGGTTCTTATAAAGTTCTTGTGATGGATCCGCAAAGGCTTGGAAGTTTGAGAAGGCTTCGTACATAACTTGCGAATCAAGGGCTGCTGAAGACTTGTAAACTTGACCGTCTGCTATTGGCACGGTTACTTGGCTGTGTACGTGCGTCTTGATTTTTAGCCCCTACTGGTACCCAAACCGAGGTAACCATGAGACTTGGACATTACGGATACCGAAAACATCGTTGGCATTGAAGGTCAAGTTCCCATTCCAGTCAGTGTTTCAGAAGGTTTTTAGGCACATCAGAATCGTTGAGGTAGGTTGCTATACCATCCTTTGTCGTCAAAAGCAATGGTCGATAAAGCTGATTACGGTGAGCTCTACCCATGTTCATCGTTACAGTTTCATTGCTACCCAAGCGGAAAGGTCAAGTTGTTGGTCATGATGACACCCATACCTTTGCGTACGGGTTTCAGAAGTTCCCCAATCAGTTCTGTTATTGGCACCTTTACCATAACGAACAGATGTCAAGAGTCCGTCATTTCCGACTTTCTTAACATCCATGTCTTGACCACCAGCTACATACTTGATACGAGCACGCAAGAGGGGTGTCGATAGCATCAAAGTATGGTGTCTTTTTAGCCATGTAGTGACCATTTTCACGGTAGAGGTCTCCGTAATAAACACGTGTTACAGAGTCCTTATTGGTCAACATGAGGCATAGACAGATGGCAAGTTGTATGACGCATAAGTCTTGTGAGCCTTATCAATATCCTCATTGTAAATCTCGAAGGCTTTTCTCTTGATTTCATCACGTGTGAAATTATAACCAAACAAATTTGGGTTAATACGATCACGAATGATACGTTGAATAATCGTTTGAGCTTCTGTATCGTGGGCACGGGTGAAAATATAGTTAGCCATACGCTCACTGTTTTTATCATTGGCAGAACGTGGGTTCAAACTACTATTGATGAAGGCAGTCCCCAAGCTGCATACGTGTATTTTTATCACGCATCAAAAGGTTGGTAAGAGCATTACGAAGGGCATTATCAATCGGCAGTTGTGCCCCTTAGTGTCCTTTGTTGTAGTAAGGATCGTTGGCAGACCATGCTTCCAAATATGACAAGTGTTTGATCGCATTGGCTTCAGACTTGTCAACACCATAGGCTGCTTTTGAAGTAATCTGAAGCGATTTGGAGAAGGTCGGCATCCACATTGTCCAAGGCATCGACACGCAAACCGTCAAAGTTGGCTGTTGGGTCATTGGCCATGATAGTACCGATATTCATCATAAAGTGGAGCCAGTTAAGTTGTTCCGCCTGAACAGCTGGGTTTGAGTTATCAATATCGTTGGCAAGCAAGAACTCAAGACCACCGATAGAATTGTCCTTTGAAGTATTTCTTACGTGTACCCGTTTGGTTAGTCGGTGTGCGGTTAAGCAAACGATAGTCAGAGTTGGCGTAGCTAGTACGGTTACCAGTATCACCCTTACTGTTGTTAAAGAGCAACTGTCCACCTTGCAAGTGGTCGTAGGAACTATTTTCAGTGCTACTATTCCAACCTGGCTGAGTCTTGATGAACTGGTCGATACTTGTACGCAACCAGTTTGTGTTGCCTTCACGCGCGATACGTTCTTCAATCTTAGTCTGAACCGCTTTAGCAGCTTGGTCTAGACTTTCCTGACTAGAGTTGGTTGAAAATGACCCCCGCACCAAGACCTTGATTTTTGCATGTAGTTAAGGTAGTTGACCTGAGTAGACTTGTCAGGCCACCAAACCATCAATAGAGGACGTTTGTCCGCTTCAGTTGAAGCTGTCCAAGTCTTACCATCCTTGAGAATGCTCTTTGACGGTACCAAGCATCGGCTGTGATGAAGGTGTCGAGTTGGTCCAAAGACTTGTCATCGTTTTTGTAGAGCTGGTTTCCAGATGAAAATCTACGGTTGCCTTTGATAGGTTCTGTTGAAAATTCATCCTGAGACTTAGTCGCAAGTGCCCCTGTTTCAGCATCAAAAGTAATAAGACTTACCATCTTGCTCAAAAACGAAGTTTTTACGTACACTACCGTCACTATTGACATAGTATTGTTTGCCGTTAATCCATTGGATACCAGTCGATGTGTTTGGTGTTGGCTTCACGAGTTTCTGCCAAGGCACGACGACTACGTGTATGGGCTTCTGTATTTTCCGTATCCGTTGTTGCTGCACGGTCTGTAGTGGCTGTTGTAGTATTGTTAGTTGTATCTGTAGTTGTAGCATTCGTATCAGTTGCAGCTGGTTGCACATTTGTACATTTGGTGCTGCTTGATCTGAGTTGGTGTCAACTGTCGCTGCGTTTGTGGTAGGTGCTGCCCCATCTGTAACAGCTGTTGTCGTGCTAGTGGCGTCTGCGACAGGGATATTGACACTAGCAGTATTGGCATCTGCCGCGATAGTTGGTGCTACCGTAGTTGCTGCATCATTAGTTGTGGCAGGTGTTTCTTGAAGCAAATCCTGACTGCTATCACCCGACTGATTCGCAGGATTTTTGCTCATCGGCCTGAACCTGTTGATCCGCCAACAAGGTTCCACCAGCAACAGTAACCATTGAGAGTGCTGTTACCCCAATTGTCACCCAATTCTTCTTCACTTTATGCATTTTAAAGCGTACTTTTTGTTCCATATTATATACCTTTTCCCTTATATTATTCTTCTATCATAAGCTATTTGACAAGGGAATACAATTACACAACTATAATGTCAGCTTAATGTATAGCCCCTAGTTTTCTAAGAAATCAGGCTCAAATGAATGGTGGACTAAACGAGGAATTGGTAACTAACGGTATCATTAGGTTATAGCCTCCAAGCACGCACCCCAACAATCTTAATTTATTTTAATTTATTTTTAAAAATGGGAAAGCGAAAAACATGTGTGGTTAATGGGTGGGAGGTTGCGCTAAGCCTCCATATTTCAGTCCGGAAAACCTTTAATTGGTGTTTTTATTTTCCATGTACTACCACCTAGTAAAAAGGCACCTATGGTCTCAATAAATTGCATAGAGTAAATGTTTTTTTCGTGTTCTGAATCTGTTTTATAAAAGTAATAATTTGAAATGAAAAAGGAATAATATGACAATGATAACCAAGCCAAAATAAGCATGATTTTCCTCCCCTCTAAAAAGCCAGTTACACCTTGAGTTTAACGAAGATAGTTCCCCATAACTACCCCTAACTCTATTTTCCTAAATACAACTATAATACCCATTATAACACGGCTATGACTCCTTCTTTTGAATATGAGGAGAGGGATAAAATTATTAGGATTTAAGCATGAAAACCACCTAAATAAATAGCAAAACGTTATTCACTAAAAAACCAGCAAACGCTGGCTCTTTCTGTCTATTTAATCATCTAGAGTTCTGATAGGAAAATAATAATAGTAATTTATATAGAAAAGGAAAAAATTGCCTAGATTTTTAAAGTACATCTTAATTAGCGACGCTGTCTCAATTCACCAGTTTTGGCATCGCAGAAAAGGCGTTTACCACCAACATAAACATAACGTCCTTTTTCACTTGACGACCTGAACCGTCGAAGTAAAGTTGTTTGCCATTGATGACCTGTTTTCCAGTCACTGCTTGACCTGCTGCGTTAAACAATAATACCAGCAACCACGGCCAGCTTCGACAAAGTGGTTCACCACTTGCTCACCAGTGTGGGCATCAAAGTAGCATTTTACCTTGGACAGTGAGCAATTTACCTTTGACTTGAGCAGCACCATTGCTACCAAAAGTAGTAAACTTTATTGTTAATATTTTGAAGACCTGTTACTTTGTGACCATCTTGGTTAAGTAAGCCCATTGGTTAGCCGCGATTTGAATGAATTGGTTGATGACTGCTTGACCAGTAACGGCATCATAGTAACGTCCTTCAGCCCAGCCACCTTTTAATTGGCTATGGTCTTTGTTGAAGTAATAGAGTTTACCATCAATCACTTTTGCACCTTGAACTAGGCAACCAAAAGCATCCGCATAATACCAGTTGTTATTTTCAAAGATAAAGCGTGAAACAGCCATTTCACCTGTTTGGGCAGAAATGTAGTATTGCTTGTTGCCTTGTTGCATCATCTGACCTTTGATTTGACGGCCTTCTGAGTCAAAGCAGTATTCTTTACCATTGATGATACGTTTTCCTGTCACAGCGTAACCATGTTCATCAAGGTAGTACCAAGCTTGGTTTTCTTTATTTTGAACAAAGGTATTTACAGCCATATTACCAGTATCAGGGATGAAGTAACGGATACGGCCATCTGAGAAGCGAATAAACTTGTCTTTAGCTTGGATACCTGTTTGTGTATCAAAGTAGAAGGTTGTGCCACCCATTTCAATGAGACCAGTAGCCATGTGACCATAACAGTCGAAATAGCGGACATCCTTACGATAACCTGCAAAATCGTAGAAACCGTTGATAGCTTTCACACCGTTTTTATCGTAGTAATAAGTGTAGCCATCGCTACCTTTAACAAGTGAGTCACGGGCTTGAAGACCATTTTCAAGGAAGTAATAAGCCTTTCCATCGATAACCTTTTCGCCTTTGACCTTTTGACCATATTGATCGTAATAATACCATTGATTTTCGCCTACACGTACAAATGATGACTTGGCATTGTTCGAATCAACACTTGGTTTAGTCTCGCCTGAGATGATTTGGTAACCTGAGTTATTTTGTTGATTTCCTTTGTGAAATGATAGTGACATTAGCATTTGAACCATTTGAATGACCTACTGTCACATTTGGGAAAAAGTTTATTAGAGTTCGAAATGATAGTCACATTTGGCGTTGTTCCTGAAGACGTGATGGTGATTGTCGTGTTTCGACCACCATTCCAATGAATGCCGTTTGAGTCAGACGAATTTGTCGTAATTGTCGCAAAACCGCTAGCTGACGATGATGATGACCATGATGATGAAGACGAGTAAGAATACCAAGCTGAACTTGATGAGCTTGACGAACTTGACGCACTAGCACTTACTGATGCTGAGCTGCTACTTGATTGGTAAGCAGAACCCGTTTGTGATGAATTAGAGTTTTGTGTTCCTACTACTTGAGAAGATTGTGACGAGCTCACTTGACCAGCTCCACCACCTACCACAGTCTGTGATGAGCCTCCTGTTGAGGCAGATGATGAAGACTCGTAGCTTGAGCTTGTTTGACTGCCATAGTTAGATGATACTGCTGACAAATGGCCGGCATCTTCTGTCAAGGTTGGCGAATAACTTTCATTAATCAATGAAGCACTTGACTCAATGCCTGCATCTGTTTGTTCAAAACCATCTCCATTAGGAAGTGACACTTCGTCTGCTTGTGCCGATTGGTCCGCTAAAGTGCTCCACCCGCAAGTGCAACCATCGACAGCGTACTAACCCAATAGTCACCCAGTTTTTCTTGACCTTGTGCAACTTAAATCCAACTTTCTTTTCCATAACATACACCTTTCAATATAACTTTATTTCTATATACTATGTTAAGGGATTTTGGAAGCGAATACAATTACAGATGCATAACCCTAGTCTCATAAGACTAACCTTCTACCCATAATCCATTTGAAGAAACAAGCCTAAGATATATGCCTATAGCATTTATATGTTAGAAAACGTTACCAAAAAAAACGTTCGGATTTTTCTTAAACTCACACAGAAAATCCGATGTTTAGCCATTTTAGCTCCCCCTTCATTAGAGGACTGAGTATAGTTTAAAGTGAAAGTAAGTAGTTTATTTAGGAATCTATTAATCAAACTCATTGTTTGTTTACAATCCACTAGACATTTCGAGGGGAAATGATAAAGAAAAGTATCTTGAAGGAAAATACTTCAAGTACTTAAAAAGTTTTGAAATTTGTGGAAAGCTACTGATTTTCAATCTATAAGCTTCTGGGATAGTCCCAAAATACATTTTTTCTACCTACTTATCGTTTTCTGCCCAAGCTCCAGTATTGGCGTCATAGTAACGGCGTTGGCCTTTAACCCAGACGTAACGGCCTTTGACCTGACGGCCAGAAGCGTCAAAGTAGAGGTGTTGGCCGTTGATGACTTGTTCACCAGTTACGGCTTGGCCTGAGGCGTTAAAGTAAATACCAAACACCATGAGAAATTTGGATAAAGCGATTGGTCACGGCTTCACCACTGTTGGCATCAAAGTAGTATTTCTTACCTCTGTAAGTCAGAAGTTTCCCTTTAGCTTGGACCCCATTGCCTTCAAAGTAGTAAAGTTTACCATTGATATGCTGGAGACCAACTACCTTTTGACCATTTTGGTTGAGGTAAGCCCATTTGTTGGCACCGACTTGGACGAAGCGGTTGGTTACGGCCTGACCTGAGTCACCATCATAGTAACGGCCGTTGGCCCAGGCACCCTTGACTTGGCTATAATCATTGTTGAAATAGTAGTGATTACCATTGATGACTTGAGCACCTTTAACCAAGTTTACCATTGCCATCGACATAGTACCACTTGTTGTTTTTCCGTCACAAAGCGTGAGCGGCAATTTCACCACTATCACCATCAAGGAAGTAACGTTGGTTATTGATTGTGACAAAGTGTCCCTTTAACCTGACGGCCTTCATTATCAAAGTAATATTGCTTTTACCGTTAATGGTTTGAAGGCCTGTCACGGCATAACCGTTGCTATCGAGGTAATACCAAGCCTTGTTTTCAGGATTTTGCGCAAAACGGTTGACTGCGAGATTTCCTGTATCTGGAAATGAAGTAACGTGTGCGTCCGTCCGCAAAACGGATGAACTTGTCTTTGGCTTGAATACCAGTCTTTCATCGAAATAGAAGGTTGTGCCATACATGTCGTGGAGGCCACGATACATTTGACCGTTGCCATCAAAATAGCGAACGTCTTGGCGAGGACCTGCAAAGTCGTAGAATCCGTTAAAGGCCTGAACCCCTTTAGGATCGTAGTAATAGACGTGACCATCACTGCCTTGGCGAAGGACATGACGTAGCTGGAGACCATTGTCTAGGAAAAATATTTCTTACCATCAATGACCTGTTCACCTTTGACCATGTTGCCGTTCTTATCAAAGTAATACCACTGGTTGGCACCGATTTGAATGAAGGTATTCTTTGGCAAGGTAACCACTCGTTGAGAGGTATTGAACCTTATCTCCCACCCTACGGAAACCACTTGCTGTGATTTCTGTCATTTGTTTAGGAAGGAAGGTTTGACCTGCTTTAAAAGGCTGAAGTATTGGTTTGTGGCGTTATCTTGCAAGACATAGCGAGCTCCTGTGCCTTGATATTGCTTCCATTGAAATACTTGGCTGACCATTGCGTAATTTTTCTCATTAGGTTGTCAATTTACGGCCATTTGAAATTGCACGCGCTCAAAGATAGCTGGGTATTTTGCCTTCAATTCATCGAGAAAGGCACCACCGTACTTGCCTTGGAAGTCATTTCCAAAGGTACGTGTTTTAGCTGCGTAGAGACTATTGTAGATTTCAGCATTTGACGTGGTGTGCCGTAGCTATTAGTACGTGAAGCTGTTACCACTTCTTTTCCAGGAAGGTTGTAAATTTGATCTGGAACCCAGTCAGCAATGGCTGAGATACCTTCAGCGTGAAGGGCAACGAAGGGCATCCATGAGGTCTTTGAGTGAACCGTATTTGTTGTTCTTACTCATGGCAATATCGTAACGGTCCTCGAAGGCGTACCCATTTTCAATGATAGAATCCAAGAAAGTGCCGTCCTGGCTAGACACGTATTGTGGTGCAAATTCAAAGGAAGTGATTCCCCCCACTCTTTGAAGAGTTTGGCATTTTGTGCAATAACACGGTTGGTGTATTGGACTTGGTGTCTTAACGAAATCTTGGAAGTTTGAGAAGCCTTCGTAAATGACTTGTGAGTCAAGAGCTGATGATGATTCAAAGACCTGTTCACCCTTCTTAGTCGTCGAAGCCTTGGTGCGGGCATCTTGGTTTTCAGAAGCACCTACTGGCACCCAAACCGCCAAATAACCTGAAACTTCAACGGTTGAATGACCAGTAATATCGTCTGCCGTGAGGGTCAAGTTCCCTTGATTGTCCGTATAGCGAACCAATCCAGCTGGCACATCAGCATCCTTGAGGTAGGTTGCAAGCCCTGTCGATTTGCTGAGGAGCAATGGACGATAGGCTTGATTTTTTATGGGCAGCTCCCATATTGACTACCAGACGGTCATTAGCTCCCAATTTCATATCTGGACGATTGGCTGTGAGGACCAGCATTCCTTGTTTGCGTGTTTCAGCAGTACCAAGCTGATTGGCTTCTTCTGCACCCTTACCATAACGCACAGACGACATGATTTCATAGCCATTTGCTTAGTAACCTTCATGTCTTGGCCACCTGCTACATATTTGATGCGAGCACGGAGCAGAGCATCAATGGCATTATAGTATGGTGATTTTTCAGCCATGTATTGGCCATCGTCGGTAAAAAAGATCACCGTAGTAAACACGAGTGATACTGTCCTTGTTGGTCAACATTGTGGCATAGGCAGCTGGGATATTGTACTGAGTGTACTTTTTATCAGTCTTACGCATGTCCGCATTGTAGATTTCAAAGGCCTGTTTGAGCTCATCCATAGTAAAGGTGAATCCATCTGTTTTTGATTAATCTGCTTACTGATGATATTGGCCAAAACAGCTTGCACTTCACTATCATGGGCACGCACAGAAAATATAATTGGCATCACGTGGCGTGTGTTTCTGCTCACTTGAACGGTTGTTAAGAGAGTTAGTAATGACACGTTCCAAGCTACCACGGTAATTGCTCTTACGCAAGAAAGTTGTCAAAAGCATTTCACGTAGCGGATTGTCAATAGACAACTGAGCACCCTTGGTATCCTTGTTGTATTGGTGGTCGTTGTATGACCAAGCTTCAAGGATTGACAAATGAGCAATGGCATTTGCTTCATTATCTGCGACACGGTATTTTTTCCTTGAAGTAATCAGAAGCAATCTGCAAGAGGTCCGCATCCACATTGTCCACCGCATCGATACGGACACCATCAAAGTTGGCACACTGATCATTGCCAAGGATAGACCCAATATTCATGATGTAGTGGAGCCAGTTTAGTTGTTCGGCCTGAACAGCTGGGTTAGAGTTGTCGATATCGTTAGCCAAGAGCAACTCGTAACCACCATTTGAACGGTCGATATGGTATTTGCGTGTCCCTGTTTGGTTAGTCGGTGTGCGGTTCATGAGACGGAAATCTGAATTGGCATGACTTGTCGTACTATTATTGAGGAAGGTCAGTGCGCCTCCCTTGCAAGTGGTCCTTTACCAACTAAGAGATTGTCCTCACTCTCAGAGTTCCAGCCAGGCTGTGTTTTGATGAAGTCTGACATCAACTGGCGAAGCCAAGTGGTATTGCCCTCACGACCGATACGTTCCTCGATTCCTCGTTGAATCGTCAGCAGCAGATGCTAAGTCATAGCTCATCATGTCGGTCGTATAGGTCTTATCACTAAAGCCTTGTTGACTCATATAGTTGAGGTAGTTGACTTGTGTCACCTTTGTCTGGCCACCAAGTCATCAAAAGGGGACGATAATCTTTCTCAGTTGAAGCTGTCCAATTTTTTCCCGTCCTTCAAGATCTGTTTTGGACGATACCAGCTATCAGCCGTCAAGAAATTGTCCAAGTGTTCAAAACTCTTGCTTGACGTATCGTAGGCCTGGTTATAAACCGCATAGATAGAGTTATTTGGAATGGCATCGGCACGATACAAAGGTTTACTTTGATCTACCATCGCCCCAGTCTCATCGAAATAATAAAGACGACCATCAAGTTCAATCGCTGTGTTCTTTTTCACAACGCCATTTTCAACATAATACTGCTTGCCATCAATCGTCTTCAAATTTGAAGCTACTGGTTTATAGTCAAGACTTGGCTGACTTGGTTGGACTGGCTTGTTAGGTTGAGACGGTTGACTCGGTTGAACAGGTTTGTTGGGTTGATTTGGCTGCGTTACAATGGTCACATTTGGTCTTGTGCCATTTGGACTTGTCACCGTCACGTTTGGTTTAGGCGTGTTTGGCCCTGTGATAATGGTTACATTTGGTGTCGTACCGCTGGCCGTAATCGTGATGTTAGTGTTGCGGTTGGCATTGATACGAATAGTGCTGTCAGCAGCGCGTGTGGCGATTGCTGGTGCAGCATTGGTCAAGACTCTAGAGTGGACTGAGTTTTTTTTGAACAGCTACTTGAGTTGATGTCTGACCTTGTGAGGCCTGTTCCCGGTCTGTGTTTCTTGGGCACTAGCTTGAGTTTGTGAAGAAACTGCCACTTCCCTGACTGGCAACTGGACTGTTTTGTGCTTGAGCAGTTGCCTCTTGACTAACCGCACTTGTCACCACCTGAGAGTTTGTTTCGTGACTTACGCTGGCTGTTGCTACTGCTGACACACTTGCTTGAGCACTAGCTTGCTCAGTAACAGTTGTTGTCGTCACTAGACTGGCAGTCCCATCCTCACTCAGTTGCTGCAAGACCATCACCATTTGCGCTTGTCTCATCGGCCTCTACTTTTCCTTGAGCTAGAGGCTTCCACCTGCCAAGGCAACCATTGAGAGGGTGGTCACCCCGATAGTCACCCAGTTTTTCTTAACCTTGTGTAGTTTAAAACGTACCTTATTTTCCATCTATATCAATCATCCTTTTTTCTGTTGTTGTCTCTACTCTATGATATATTCAGATAAATTACAAATAGGAAAAGTCATCTTTTTTCATAAATCTCTGCCACGCGCTCAGTTTTATTAACTTTGATTACTGAAAATGAGACCTTACACCGCATGTGAGGTCTTAAATAGAAAGTTTTCGATTTTCAAACACCTTCAAAACTTATCCTTAAAGGCTTTTTGAACATTAAAGTAAGCTTCAAATAACCTTAAGAGATAGCAAAGAAAGTACATTTTAAACTTCACAAAGTTAAAAAACATTGGGTAACTATTGCAGTGACAGGACTGGCTTTGGGATTGAGTTTTGCTGGCCTTAACTATGCTTCAGCTGAAGAACAGTCTACCCCTGTTAATGAAGCGACTGTTGAAACCATCATCAAAGAAGGCGCTATTGACCAGCAAGTAATGAAGCCACAGCTA
>VOFI01003268.1_pt1 | contig 18139 bp, 26 predicted proteins | sample 5384131 | NCBI WGS metagenome assembly VOFI01 (sample SAMN12384728, study PRJNA508395) | human gut metagenome | isolation source: healthy gut H | host: Homo sapiens
TTAGCAGTATATTACTTTTTAAAGTGCATCTTCGGGAAAAGTGCATCGTCTACTGCTGTAAGATCTTTTTGTGGAATATAATAAGCTCCGTCTTTATCAACTTTTACATTGACAGTTACAGTAGTCTTATCACCGTATGTCGGATTATTCATTTTTTCATCCATAAGTTCATACATCTTTTTCATGATCGCTTCATTCAGTTCTTCATCACTCAGATACTGTGGAAAATGCTGTAAATGGCTGAACTTCTACGGATACCTTAAATTCATCATCTCCAGCTTCTTTTTACCTCTCCAACCTTATAATTGGCAGATTTTAACATTTTTCAAAAAAGCTTACGATAATTAGCCTTCAATTCATCTGAAACACCTGTTTCATCAAATCCGGCTTCCTTCATACTGTTATCAAGATTTGTCTCGTATTCTTTCTTTGCCTCTTTTTCTGTGGAGTCTGTTATTTCTGCATATTCTTTAAATTCTGCCTTGTAACCGGCATCCAGTGCAGATTTTACATAATCCTTTGCTTCATCTGTCGTCATGCCTCCACATCCGCACAACACAAGCATTACTCCTGTCAGCATTGCTGCCAACACGCCCCGTTTCCTCATAAATTTATCCTCCTCTAAAAAGTGATAGTATCTTTCCATTATCAGAAAGATACTATCATTATACCAGATTTGTTCACACTGGAAACTATTCTTTTATCAGCTTTTTCCCAATATCAAAGCAATCAAATGTGGCAAAATAATCTGCCGGCGTCTCCGCTCTTCTGATCAGCTGTGTAGATCCATCCTCTTTCAGAAGAACCTCTGCGGATTTTAATTTTCCATTGTAATTGTAACCCATAGAGAAACCATGTGCTCCCGTATCATGGATCACAAGTATATCTCCCATATCGATCTTCGGAAGCATACGATCGATTGCAAATTTATCATTGTTCTCACACAAAGATCCTGTCACATCATATTTGTGATCGCAAGGTGTATCTTCTTTTGCCCATTACTGTAATGTGATGGTAAGCTCCGTACATTGCCGGACGCATAAGGTTAACCGCACACGCATCCACACCAATGTATTCTTTATGAGTATGTTTCTCGTGGATTGCAGTTGTAACCAGGCATCCATAAGGTCCCATCATGAAACGTCCCATCTCTGTATAGATTGCGACATCTCCCATACCTGCCGGAACAAGTACTTCTTCGTATACTTTGCGGACACCCTCACCGATCGCACGAATATCATTCGGCTCCTGATCTGGTTTGTAAGGAATACCTACACCACCGGACAGGTTGATGAATTTGATGTGTACACCTGTTTCCTTCTGAAGTTTTACCGCAACTTCAAACAGTACTTTCGCAAGCATCGGATAATATTCATTTGTTACGGTATTACTTGCAAGGAATGCATGGATACCAAATTCTTTTGCTCCTTTTGCTTTCAGAATTTTGAAAGCTTCAAATAGCTGTTCAGTTGTCATTCCGTATTTTGCATCTCCCGGATTATCCATGATATCATTACTGATCTTGAACATTCCGCCCGGATTGTAACGACAGCTGATAGTCTCCGGAATATGTCCGATTGCTTTTTCAAGAAAATCAATGTGTGTGATATCATCCATGTTGATGATCGCATTCAGCTTATCTGCCAGTACGAATTCTTCTGCAGGTGTATCATTCGAAGAAAACATAATATCCTCTCCTGTTGCCCCTGATCGCATCGGAAAGCATCAGCTCCGTGTAAGAAGAACAGTCACATCCGCATCCGTATTCTCTTAAAATATTGATCAGAAATGGATTCGGTGTTGCCTTTACTGCAAAAATATTCTCTGTATCCCTTATTCCATGAAAACGCTTCTTTTAAGGCTTTCATATTCTCACGCATTCCTTTTTCATCATATAAATGAAATGGTGTCGGATATGTTTTGATTATCTCATCCAACTGTGCTTTTTGTTACAAATGGTTCTTTTTTCATCAATCTCTGTTCTCCTCTCGTATCGATAATAATTTTATCTCATTCGCAAGTGCTGTCTTGTATAACTCCACAAAGTTTTTTTGTCCGGAATAAAGACACGTATTCATGCTTCCTTCTCCGTATTCACCTGTCAGTACATATTTGGAGTCAGCAATGACTCCGACCTGCATTCCTCTGCTCTCTCCGAGATATACTTTTGCATTGTGGAAAGTTGCCGGCTGATCCGTAATGATCACAACCTTTTTTTCTCGCTTCCATCAGTGCATCCAGTTCCCGGATCAGAAGTAACAGATAATTTCTTGTACAGCTGATATAAACTCTCTGATCTACCTGCGATAACAGATTTTTTATCTTATTCAGTATATTCTCTGCGCCTTCGATCGTAATATATCCTTCTGCGTATGCTTTTTCCGATGGCATATGTTCCTGCAGCCATCTTGCGGATTCTTCCAGCTTGCGGACACGATTCTTGCAAAACTCGTTGAGCGGGACAGGCACATACTTCCTGGTACTTGCCTCTTCCACAAGATATGCCGCACCTTTCTCTGTCATACTTGCCAGAGAATTATATGCATTAGACCTGGATATTCCTGTCTGTTTTGCAACCTCATACCCTGTTACCTTTCCCTCTGTCAGCAGGCACTGATAAATGCTTGCCTCCTGTCTTGTAAGTCCGAATTCCATCAGGCGCTCTGTAAATGATGTCTGTTCCATCTTAATCATTCACCTCTGGGTTCATTAGTAGTTCCCTACAGGAACACTATAAGTGAATTTTCTCTGTATGTCAAGGAGAATCTTTCTCAAAAACAACTGGAAAACAATCAAAAAAAACAGAAAGCTTCAGACCCGAATATTTCAAGCCCCTTTGCTTTCTGTTTTTCTATACCAAAGTATGCAAGAGAAGTTGCCGGTGACAAGTTCTCTGTATTGCCATGCTCATTTATAATCTTCTATTTTCTGTCATCTACCATAGCGATTCTCATCATATTGCTTACGGTTCTGTTCTCAGATACATTCGTAGATGGAATTCCAAGTGTTAACACAACCATATCTCCTGCTTCTGCAAGCTGTTTTGCACAGATCAGATCGATCGCATTATCACAGATATCTTCTGTTGTGTATACTGCAACTGATTTCAGTGGTCTGACACCCCAGTTGATCTGCATTCTTCTCAGCGTTGCTTCATCTGGGCTGATACCGATAATACCTGTCTTTGGTTTGAACTTAGATACAACTCTTGCTGTAGCACCGGATACTGTAGGTGTTACGATACATTTTGCACGAAGGTTATTTGCTGTTGTTACCGTCGCATGTGCAAGTGCGCTGGATGCGCTCTTAAGTCTGTGTTCTCCAGCTTTTCTGAGGATCATATCATAGTCCAGGTGTTCCTCTGTATTCTCAACAATGTGAACCATCATCTGCAATGCTTCTAATGGATATTTACCCTGTGCGGTCTCTCCGGAAAGCATCACTGCATCTGTTCCGTCGTATACCGCATTGGCAACGTCTGTAACCTCTGCTCTTGTTGGACGTGGGTTACGCATCATTGAATCCAGCATCTGTGTAGCCGTGATAACCGGTTTGAAGTTATCGTTACATTTCTGGATAATCAACTTCTGCAGGTATGGAACTTCTTCGGCAGGAATCTCAACACCAAGATCACCTCTGGCTACCATGATTCCGTCTGCACAGCGAATGATCTCATCGATGTTCTTGATTGCCTCAAAGTTTTCAATCTTAGCAATAACCGGAATATATGGAGCTTTACATTCTCTTAAGAATGATTTGATCTCCAGGATACATTCTGCATTTCTTACGAAAGAAGCAGCGATAAAGTCTACGCCCTGTTCTACACCGAATTTCAGATCGTCACGATCTTTGTCTGTGATAGCCGGAAGACGGATTGCTACGTTCGGTACGTTAACACCCTTCTTCTCTCCAAGTTCACCGCCATTGACAACTTCACAGTTGATGTTATTGCCCTTTTTATCTTTTACCTTCAGCTCGATCAGACCGTCATCGATCAGGATTGTGCTTCCGGCTTTGACATCTTCTACCAGACCTTTATATGTAATAGATACGATCTTATTGTCTCCTACGATCTCATCTGTTGTCAGGGTAAATGTCTCGCCTGCTTCAAGCTGTACTTTCTTTCCGTCTTTTAATACACCTGTACGAATCTCAGGTCCTTTTGTATCCAAAAGGATCGCGATTGGTTTGTTCTCTTCCTCGCGGATCTTCTTTAACATATCCATACGACCTTTTTTGCTCCTCATGATCACCATGAGAGAAGTTAAATCTTGCGATATCCATTCCATTCTGGACTAACTTTCTCATCAGAGATTCATCGTTGGTATTTGGTCCCATTGTACAGATAATCTTTGTTTTTTTCATATTTTCCCTATTCCTCTCTTAGTTATTTAACATGTGTATGTGTGAACAAATGATCCTGGCAATATTCATAATTGCCATTACATTTTTGAGCAATACCGGAATTCCAGATTCGGATCATCCATTTCTGTTCTTCCGCAGACTGCACATCTGTGTTTTGCTCCATTTGCATAGACATTCACCGGTCTTTCTGCCTGTCTCATCTTGCGCTTGAAATCATTCTTTCTCTTCATCTGGCCCGGTGAATACGGCTTCATATTCCGTGAACTTAAGAAAAAATGATAAAGTTCAGGATCGAGATGAACGCAGCAAGTGCATTCGCCTTATAATATATGCCATAGTCACCTCCGCCGTAGGCCGGAAGAAAAAGCCTGTACGATCGCATACACAAAATACAGACCATCCAGCATCGCCAGCCATTTGATCTTGATCGGTATGACAAAGAACAATAACAGCTGGATATCCGGGTAGAGTGCCGCAAATGCAAAGAATAGCGACAGATTCAAATACCATGTATCCATCGGTAACACAGCGCCTGTCAGTAAATATGCCAGTATGGCTCCTATTACAATAAAGAGCATTCCCGAAAAGAAATACAGATTAAAACGAAAAGCCCCCCACGCGCCTCTAACTGCTTCCCTATCATATAATAGAGATACAGTACGAATACAATAAAAAATCAGGCTGTCAGATGGAGGCTGGATAATAAACGTAACGATTCTCCATATCTGCCCCTGAAGAATCTTACCGGCATCCAGGCTCAGGAACTGGCTATAGAACGTCGGATTGATCAGATTCAGCACAAATCCGGCTGCATATAATATTATAATATAAGTCATGAGATTTGGAATCGCATATCTGCTAAATTTCCGTTCAAGTTTGTCTAACCAATTGTTCATATAACTGCTCCTTTATGTTTATTCTCACACTGTAGATATTCTACCTTCCTGAGAGATATTTGTCAATTATGCCAAGTAAAGTTCATCTCTTTTTTTAACATATCTTCAACATTTGTTAATTGTCTTTTGGCCACTTTTGTCGTATAATGTTACAGGTCGCAATTAAGCAAAATGCATTTAATAAGAAGAAAGACATATATTTTAATATGATAAGGAGTTACATAATATGAATCAAAAGGAATTATACACACTTGGTATCGACATCGGTTCTACGACCGTAAAGATTGCCATATTAGATGAGAATAATGAAGTGGTATTTTCTGATTATGAGAGGCATTTCGCTAACATCCAGGAAACTCTTTCCGATCTGTTAGGAAGAGCGATACATAAATTAGGTCCTGTCCATGCATCACCGGTCATCACCGGTTCCGGCGGACTGACACTTGCGAAACACCTTGGAGTACCATTCGTACAGGAAGTTATCGCCGTATCAACTGCTCTTCAGGACTATGCACCTCAGACAGACGTTGCTATCGAGCTTGGCGGGGAAGATGCCAAGATCATCTACTTTGAAGGTGGTAATGTAGAGCAGCGTATGAACGGCGTCTGTGCCGGTGGTACAGGATCCTTCATCGACCAGATGGCTTCTCTTTTACAGACTGATGCCTCCGGACTGAATGAATATGCGAAAAAATTATAAAGCTCTCTATACCATTGCCGCACGATGTGGTGTATTTGCCAAGACAGATATCCAGCCTCTGATCAACGACGGTGCTGCCAAAGAAGACCTTTGCTGCTTCTATATTCCAGGCAGTTGTCAACCAGACGATCAGCGGACTGGCTTGTGGTAAACCGATTCGCGGACACGTCGCATTCCTCGGAGGACCGCTTCACTTTCTCTCTGAGCTGCGCGAAGCATTTATCCGCACACTGAAACTGGACGATGAACACATCATCGCCCCGACACATTCCCATCTGTTTGCAGCAGTCGGATCTGCTCTGAATTCCAAGAAAGATCTGGACGTGGCACTCATCGATATGCAGTGCCGTCTGGAAGGAAAAAATCAAGATGGAATTCGAAGTAGACCGTATGGAGCCGCTGTTTGCAACGGAAGCAGATTTTAAGGAATTTGAGGAACGTCACGCAAAACATCAGGTGCCAGTCAAAGATCTTGCAACTTATCAGGGAAAAGCATTCCTCGGTATCGATGCAGGTTCTACAACAACCAAGGCAGCCCTGGTCGGCGAAGACGGTACTTTATTATATTCTTTCTATCATAATAACGATGGAGATCCGCTTGGTACAACGATTTCTGCAATTAAAGACATTTACAGCAAACTGCCGGAAGGCGTGGAAATTGTCCACTCCTGCTCTACCGGATATGGCGAGGCGCTGATCAAGGCCGCTCTCTTGTTGGACGAAGGAGAGGTCGAGACCGTCTCTCACTACTACGCCGCTTCTTTCTTTGAGCCAGACGTAGACTGTATCCTCGACATCGGCGGACAGGATATGAAATGTATCAAGATCCGCAACAAGACCGTTGACAGCGTACAGTTAAATGAAGCATGCTCCTCCGGATGCGGTTCCTTTATTGAAACCTTTGCCAAATCCCTGAATTATACCGTCGAAGACTTTGCTCACGAAGCATTATTTGCCAAGAATCCGATTGACCTTGGTACCCGTTGTACTGTTTTCATGAATTCAAAAGTAAAGCAGGCTCAGAAAGAGGGTGCGGAGGTTGCCGATATTTCCGCAGGTCTTGCTTACTCTGTTATCAAGAACGCATTATTTAAGGTTATCAAGGTATCCGATGCATCTGAACTCGGTAAACACATCGTTGTTCAGGGAGGAACCTTCTACAACAACGCCGTACTGCGAAGCTTTGAAAAGATCGCCAACTGCGAAGCAATTCGTCCGGACATCGCCGGTATCATGGGCGCATTCGGTGCTGCACTGATCGCACGTGAGCGTTACGTTGACTGCGAAGGCACAACCATGCTTTCCATTGAAGACATTGAAGCCATGGAATATTCTACTACCATGACCAAATGTAAGGGATGTACGAATAACTGCCGTCTGACGATCAATCATTTCAGCGGCGGACGTAAGTTCATCACAGGTAACCGTTGTGAGCGTGGTCTTGGAAAACAGAAAACAACAAACAAGCTTCCGAACTTATTTGAATATAAATTAAAACGATATTTTGATTATGAACCATTGGCAGAGGAAAATGCTCCTCGCGGACTCATTGGTATCCCTCGTGTACTGAACATGTACGAGAATTATCCGTTCTGGTTCACATTCTTTAATAAACTGGGATTCCGGGTTGTCCTTTCTCCTGTATCCAACCGCAAGGTATACGAACTGGGAATTGATTCCATCCCGAGTGAATCCGAGTGTTATCCGGCGAAGCTGGCACACGGACATGTACAATGGCTGATCAACAATGGCATTAAGACGATCTTCTATCCTAGTATTCCATATGAAAGGAATGAATTTGCCGAAGCCAACAATCATTACAACTGCCCGATCGTAACTTCCTACCCGGAAAATATCAAGAACAACATTGATGCGATCGTACACGGAGAGGTTGATTTCCTTCATCCGTTCATCTCATTTGCCAGTGAAGATACGATTTCTTACCGACTGGTTGAAGAATTATCCGAGAAGTTCCACATCCCGGCAGATGAGATCAAAAAAGCAACTCATACTGCATGGGAAGAACTCGCTGCATGCAGAAAAAGATATGCAGAAAAAAGGTGAAGAGACGATCAAATTCTTAAATGAAACCAGCAACCGTGGTATCGTTCTCGCAGGACGTCCGTACCACATCGACCCGGAAGTAAACCATGGTATCCCGGAACTGATCAACTCTTATAATATTGCAGTTCTGACGGAAGATTCGATCTCCCACTTAAATCCTGCAGAGCATCCATTAAATGTTATGGATCAGTGGATGTATCATTCCCGTCTGTATGCTGCTGCAAACTATGTAAAGACTGTAGATAATCTGGATCTGATCCAGTTAAACTCTTTCGGATGTGGTCTGGATGCAGTTACAACCGATCAGGTTGCATCCATCCTGAACGATTCTGACAAAATCTACACCTCTCTTAAGATCGACGAGGTTAACAACTTAGGTGCCGCAAGAATCCGTGTAAGATCACTGCTTGCTGCGATCCGAGTCCGAGAAAAGCGCGGGGATAAACGTGAGATCAAATCCTCCGCAATCAAAAAGGTTGCATTTACCAAAGAGATGCGTAAGAATTACACGATTCTCTGCCCGCAGATGTCTCCGATCCATTTCGAGCTTCTGGAGCCTGCATTTAATGCATCCGGATATAACCTTCAGGTTCTGCCGAACGACAACAAACAGGCCGTTGACGTAGGACTGAAATATGTAAATAACGATGCCTGCTATCCGTCACTGATGGTAGTCGGCCAGATCATGGAAGCTATCCTTTCCGGTAAATATGACACACACAAGATTGCCGTGATCATCAGTCAGACCGGTGGTGGATGCCGTGCTTCCAACTACATCGGATTCATCCGCCGTGCCCTTAAGAAGGCCGGTTACGGATACATTCCGGTCATCTCCATCAACTTAAGTGGTCTGGAGGATAATCCAGGATTCAAACTGACTCCGAACCTGATCTTACGAGGTATCTATGGTGCAGTATTTGGTGACATCTTCATGAAGTGTGTATACCGTCTGCGTCCATATGAGGCTGTTCCAGGCTCTGTCAATGCAATGCACAGAAAATGGGTAAAGGTATGCCAAGACTTTGTATCAAACGGCTACCCGAGCAGACGTAAATTCAAACGTCTCTGCCGTGAGATCATTGAAGACTTTGACAATAACATCGAATTACTTGATATAAAGAAACCTCGTGTTGGTGTCGTTGGAGAAATCCTTGTCAAATTCCTTCCGGCAGCCAACAACTACCTGGTAGATCTTCTGGAAAGCGAAGGAGCCGAGGCAGTTGTTCCGGATCTTCTAGACTTCCTGCTCTACTGCTTCTACAACCAGAACTTCAAGGTGGAAAAGCTTGGATTCGAAAAGAAAAAAGCCACAACAGCTAATCTTGGTATCAAAGCTCTGGAATGGTTCCGTGCTCCGGCAACCAAAGCATTTGCGGCCAGCAAGCACTTCACACCACCTGCTAAGATCCAGGATCTTGGAAAGATGGCTTCGGACATCGTATCTCTTGGTAACCAGACTGGTGAGGGATGGTTCCTTACAGGAGAAATGTTAGAGCTGATCCACAGTGGTGCACCAAATATCGTGTGTACACAGCCATTCGCCTGCCTGCCGAACCATGTCGTAGGTAAGGGAGTTATCAAAGAACTTCGCAGACGCTATCCGGAATCTAATATCGTAGCAATCGATTTAACTTTTATTCCGTGGGTATCGAATGCCTGAAGAATTAAATGGCGGAAGGTTACGAAAAACCGAAAAAATGTAGCAAAAAAAAGAGGATGAATATCTGTCACTCAACTAAATGAGATTTGATATTTATCCTCTTTTTTCATCTAACAGTTGTCAAATGTATGCTATCAAGCAATAGTCAAATAGTTCTATTTTTCATACTACTTTCAAGCATACCACAAAGCTTGATTTTAATCCATTCCTTAGAATTTACCAGCCTGAGCTGCTTCCTCTACGGATACAGCAACTGCAACAGTCATACCAACCATCGGGTTGTTTCCTGCTCCGATCAGTCCCATCATTTCTACGTGAGCTGGTACGGATGAAGATCCTGCAAACTGTGCATCTGAATGCATACGACCCAGAGTATCTGTCATACCGTAAGAAGCTGGTCCTGCAGCCATGTTATCTGGATGAAGTGTACGGCCTGTACCACCGCCGGAAGCAACGGAGAAGTACTTCTTACCCTGCTCCAGACATTCTTTCTTATAGGTTCCTGCAACGGGATGCTGGAATCTTGTCGGGTTTGTAGAGTTACCTGTGATAGAAACGTCAACGCCTTCTTTGTGCATGATTGCAACACCTTCACGTACGTCGTTAGCACCGTAGCAGTTAACTTTAGAACGGAGTCCGTCAGAGTAAGAGATTCTCTGTACTTCTTTCAGTTCTCCTGTGTAGTAATCATATTCTGTCTGAACATATGTGAATCCGTTAATTCTTGAGATGATCTTTGCAAAGCATCTTTTCCAAGACCGTTCAGGATAACACGAAGAGGTTTCTTACGAACTTTGTTAGCCTTCTCTGCGATACCGATAGCACCCTCAGCAGCTGCGAATGATTCATGACCAGCCAGGAATGCGAAACACTCTGTATCTTCTTCCAGAAGCATCTTTCCTAAGTTACCATGTCCAAGACCTACTTTTCTCTGATCAGCAACTGATCCAGGAATACAGAAAGCCTGAAGTCCTTCTCCGATTCTGCTGCAGCTTCTGCTGCTGTCTTACATCCTTTTTTGATTGCGATTGCTGCACCTACGATGTATGCCCAGCATGCATTTTCAAAACAGATTGGCTGAATACCTTTGATCTGATTGTATACATCAAGTCCGGCATCCTTTGTGATCTGCTCAGCTTCTTCGATAGAAGCAATGCCATAGCTTCCTAATACTTCATTGATTTTATCAATTCTTCTTTCATATGATTCAAATAAAGCCATTAATTTATCCTCCTGATTAAATTACCTTAAAATATTGAGATTACTCCTTACGTGGGTCGATGATCTTAACTGCATCTGCAACACGTCCGTACTGTCCTTTTGCTTTCTCCCAAGCTTCGTTTGGAGTGTCTCCAGCTTTTACGAAGTCTGTAAATTTTCCAAGGCTTACGAACTGATATCCGATGATCTCATCGTTCTCATCAAGAGCGATACCTGTTACATATCCTTCTGCCATTTCAAGGTAACGAGGACCTTTTAGCTAATGTTCCGTACATTGTACCAACCTGTGAACGAAGTCCTTTTCCGAGGTCTTCCAGTCCGGCTCCGATAGCAAGTCCGTCTTCAGAAAATGCGCTCTGAGTTCTTCCATATACAATCTGTAAGAATAACTCACGCATTGCTGTATTGATTGCATCACAGACAAGGTCTGTATTCAATGCCTCTAAAATAGTTTTTCCTGGAAGGATTTCTGAAGCCATAGCAGCTGAATGTGTCATTCCTGAACATCCGATTGTCTCAACTAATGCTTCTTCTATTATACCGTCTTTAACATTTAGAGTTAATTTACAAGCACCCTGCTGTGGAGCACACCAGCCTACACATCCGCTGATGATAAATTCTCTTGCAATAATTACGATTACAAACCATGCCTGCAGTTTTCCAAGCGGGATCATACAGATCATTGCGGAACATACAAGAAGTTTATCTGCCAGCGGATCCATAAACTTTCCGAAATTGGTTACAAGATTTCTGGCCCTGGCGATCTTTCCGTCCAGCATATCTGTAAGACTTGCCACGCAGAAAATAATCAATGCGATCCATTTGTTTGCAGCTCCGCCCACGCCTGTCAGCATGAAAAATACAAAAAACGGAACCATGATTACTCTTAAAACAGTTAACTTATTTGGTAAATTCATTATACTATCTCTCCTATCAAATCATATTCTCTTTGCCCGGTAACTTTCACTTTTGCGAAATCACCAGTCATCAGTTCTTCATCGGTATTTACAAAAATCAGTCCGTCTACATTCGGTGCGTCTCGGTAAGTTCTTCCGACATATGCATTCTCATCGGCAACTTTTCCTTCGATCATAACCAGTACTTCTTTTCCGATCATATCTTCTGCCTGATCGAATACAATCTCCTGCTGCAGCTCCATAATATCTGCCTGACGGTCTTCTTTTACTTCTTCGTCGATCTGATCCGGCATGGTCGCCGCCGGAGTATCTTCTTCCGGCGAATAAGTAAATACGCCCAGTCTTTCAAATTCCATCTCATCTACGAATTCCATTAGCTCTTCATGCTGCTCCTTCGTCTCTCCCTGGGGAAACCGGTGATCAACGTTGTACGAAGTGCGATGTCCGGAATCTCTTTTCTCAGTTTTGTGATCGTATCGATCAGGCTGCTGCTTGGAAGTTCTTCTTCCCATTTTCTTTAAGATCGCATCGCTTGCATGCTGGATTGGGAGATCCAGATAATGGCAGATCTTCGGTTCTTCTTTCATCACCTGTATCAGATTGTCATCAATCTCTTCCGGATAACAGTACAGAAGGCGGATCCAGCGGATTCCTTTGATCTGACATAACTCTTTCAGAAGCTTATGCAGGGATTTTTCACCGTAAATATCCTGTCCATATACCGTTGTCTCCTGTGCAACCAGGATCAGTTCTTTTACGCCCTGGTCAGCCAGTTCCTGTGCTTCTTTGATCAGACGCTCCATCGGTACACTGCGGTAAATTCCACGGACTTTCGGGATAATACAGTATGTACAGTGTTTGTCACAGCCTTCTGCAATCTTCAGATATGCATAGTGACCTCCGGTCGTCACAAGTCTCTTTGTCTCCGGAAGCGGCAGCGCATTGATATCGGCAAGTTCTACTTCTGATTTACCTTCCAGTGCTTCTTCTACTGCTTCTACAATCTTATCATACGAAGTCGTTCCAAGCACTACATCAACTTCCGGGATCTCATCAATAATCTCCTGCTTATATCTCTGTGCCAGACATCCGGTTACAACCAATGCCTTTAATCTTCCTTCTTTCTTTATATCTTGCCATATCCAGAATCGTCTGGATACTTTCTTCTTTGCGTCATGAATAAAACAACAGGTATTAATCACCATAACATCTGCCTGTGTCTCATCATCAACAATCTGGTATCCTTTCGCATCCAGAAGTCCAAGCATGACCTCTGAATCTACCAGGTTCTTATCACAGCCAAGTGATACGAAAAATATATTCATTCGGTTCTCCTTTTTATTTATTTCTGATTTTTGCAGTATGCATTCTATTCGACACACATCTTTGCTATCTTGCTATATCCAGTTCAAGAAAGGCAGACACCTTGCGGCATCTGCCTTTTGTATCTCAGTCAGCAATGTGTCTGAAAGAATCCGTCTGCAACGGATCCTTAAGGTGTCAGATTTTATTCTTCTTCCTCTTCATCCTGTGCAATAATCGTCATCTTTCCCTGATTCATCTCATCAATTGCAATAGAAAGCGGCTTTTCGCCAACCTTTGCATCAACGAGCGGCATAGATCCGTCAATAATCTCTCTTGCTCTCTTTGCTGTAGCCATAACGATGGAATAACGGCTATTAACTACCTTTGTTTCGCCCTCTTCAACGTCTTTATTTACTACTTTCATTAAGTCTGTGTAAGATGGATGTAACATACACTTATTCTCCTTTCAATTCTTCTTTCATATGCTCTATAAATTCAGCGTTACGGAAACTTCTTCTGTGCTCACCCTGGATGATCTGATGCATCTCTTCTACGCATTCCTGCAAGTCATCATTTATGATCAGATAATCATATTGATCCATCTCCAGTGCTTCTTCTTTCGCACGGTTCATGCGGAATTCGATCACGTCCATTGTCTCTGTTCCACGGCCCACCAGACGGCTCTTAAGTTCCTCTGCGCTCGGCGGTGTTACAAACAAAAGCAGTGTATCCGGGAATTTTTCTTTTACTTTCAACGCTCCCTGAATTTCTATCTCAAGAATCACATCTTTTCCTGCCTCTAACTGCTCCTCTACATATGCACGCGGCGTTCCATAGTAATTATCCACGTACCTAGCATACTCTATCAGTTCTTCTTTCGCAATCATTTTTTCAAAATCTTCCACAGTTTTGAAAAAATATTCCCGTCCGTCTTCCTCTCCCGGACGCGGATTTCTGGTGGTGGCGGAAATAGATAATGCATAATTATCATACTGTTTTAACAGCTCTTTCATAATGGTTCCCTTACCGGAACCTGAAAAACCTGATACAACGATCAGAATCCCTTTTTCTCTCATTTCGATACCCTCTTTTTAATCTTCTTAACAATCTGATTTATTCAATATTCTGAATCTGCTCTCTGACTTTCTCAATCTCTGTCTTAAGTTCGATTCCGATATTGGAAGTCTCCAGATCATTCGCCTTCGAAAGAATCGTATTCGCTTCACGGTTCATCTCCTGTGCAATGAAATCAAGCTTACGTCCGATTCCACTGTCATCAGACTGAAGGGTTGCCTTCATATGTTCCACATGACTTCTCAGACGTACCACTTCTTCATCGGTACAGATCTTGTCCGCAAAGATCACGATCTCTGATGCGATCCGTCCCTCATCGATCTGTGTGTCCTCCAGAAGTTCTTTTACTTTTCCTTCTAGCTTTTCTCTGTACTCCGCAATGATCTTCGGTGCACGTTCTTCAATCTGTCCGACCAGTTCAAGCATACTGTCCAGCTTCGCGATCAGATCCTTCTTCAGATTCTCTCCCTCTACGGTTCTAGTCTGTACGAACTGTGCGATCGCACCATCCAGTGCTTTCTTAAGTCCTTTCCACAGTTCTTCTTCATCATCCATCTTCTCTTCCATTGTGAGGACTTCCGGATAACGGGACAATGTGGATACACGGATGTCATTCTCCAGTGAGAATTTTTCTTCCATCATTTTAAACTTTTCCAGATATTCTCTTTGCCAGTGTCTCATTGTATTTTAAAGAGACCTGACTCTCTGAAAAAGTCTTCATATGTAATAAAGATGTCCACCTTTCCACGATGAACACTTTCCTTTAAAAGGCTTCGAATGGCACTTTCAAAAAAAAATTAAGCTTCTTCGGCATACGGATATTGGCATCCAGATAACGATGATTCACTCCCTTCATCTCAACCGTGAATTTACGTTCCTCATCAGCCGCTTCGCAGCGTCCGAATCCTGTCATACTCTTAATCATGATATGATCCTCTTCTTATTCATTATTTAAAATAAACCAGCATTTATTATAAGACATTTGGCAAAGTTCGTCAACTATGCTATACTAGACAAATATGAAATTCTGTAAGGAAAGGAAGGTCTTTGTATGGCTTTTGACGGAATCACAGTCGCAGCAGTCGTTCAGGAATTAGAACATACTCTGGTCGGCGGACGTATCTCCAAGATCGCCCAGCCAGAAAATGACGAACTGCTTTTAACAATAAAAGGAATGAAGGACAAAAAAGGCTCTATATCTCTGCCAGTGCTTCTCTTCCACTCATCTATTTAACCAACGAGAACAAACCAAGTCCGATGACAGCTCCTGGATTCTGCATGCTTCTGCGCAAGCATATCGGAGGCGGACGGATCACCGCAGTCTCCCAGCCGTCACTCGAGCGTATCATCCACCTGGATATTGAGCATCTGGATGAGATGGGTGACTTGTGCAGGAAAAAACTGATCATCGAGATCATGGGAAAACACAGCAACATTATTTTCTGTGATCTGAACGGACGCATCATCGACAGTATCAAGCACGTCTCTGCACAGATGAGTTCGGTACGTGAAGTATTGCCGGGACGCGATTACTTTATTCCGGATACGATGTCGAAAAAGAATCCGATGACGGCTACGCAGGAAGAATTCATTTCGGCAATCCTTGCAAAACCGATGCCGGTATCCAAAGCAATCTATTCCAGCATGACAGGTATCAGCCCGGTCATTGCCGAAGAGATCTGTTATCTTGCAGGTGTGGACTCTTCCATGACGGCGCATGATCTTTCCGAAGATGTACTGACACATCTGTACCGTCAGTTTACCTATTATATGGAGGACGTAAGACAGGGAAATTTCCATCCTTCTATTTATTATAATGGAAAGGCACCAAAGGAATTCAGCGCCCTTCCGGTCACACATTTTAACGAATATACAAAAAAAGAGTTCTTTTCCATCTCGGAAGTCCTCTATACGTATTATTCCACACGTAACACACTGACCAGAATCCATCAGAAAAGTGCAGATCTCCGGCACGTTGTCCAGACAGCACTGGAACGGAACCGCAAAAAATACGATCTTCAGTCCAAGCAGTTAAAGGGAACGGAAAAGCGTGACAAATATAAAGTTTACGGAGAACTGATCAATACTTACGGCTATAATCTGGAACCGGGATCAAAAGAACTGACTGCCCTGAATTATTATACCAACGAAGAGATTACTATCCCGCTTGATCCGACACAGACTCCGGGCGAGAATGCGCAACGTTATTTTGCAAAAATACAACAAACAGAAGCGTACATTTGAAGCATTGACGGAGCTGATCCAGGAAACTGCCGATGATATCCAGTATCTGGAATCTATCAGCAACGCACTTGACATTGCTCTGAGCGAAGCGGATCTTGCCCAGATCAAAGAGGAACTGATGCAGAGCGGCTATATCCGCAGAAAACATACAAAAGAAAAAAGTTAAACTGACCAGCAAACCAATGCATTACATTTCCAGTGATGGTTATGATATGTACGTTGGAAAGAACAACCTGCAAAATGAAGAACTTACTTTTTTCTTTTGCCAATGGCAATGACTGGTGGTTCCATGCAAAGGGTGCTCCGGGATCTCACGTTATCGTCAAAAGCGGCGGGGATGAACTTCCGGACCGTACCTTTGAAGAAGCAGGTCGTCTGGCCGCTTACTATTCTAAGAATCGTGGTGCTGACAAAGTAGAGATCGACTACATTCAGAAAAAACACGTTAAGAAACCAAACGGTGCAAAACCGGGATTCGTCGTTTACTATACAAACTATTCACTCGTCATCGATTCTGATATATCGAATATAAAAAATGTGCAGGATTAATTCCTGCACATTTTTGCCTTCTTATTCATATATTGCAAATAGACATATCCTGTCACGTCTGCCAGGAACCATCCAATCGGAATTGACCACCAGATTGCAATCACTCCAATCGACTTTATCGGTGCCAGTGTATAAGAAAGCAGCACTCTCGTTCCAAGCGAGATCACCGTCAGCACCACCGACATCTCCGGTCTTCCGACCGCTCTGTAATACCCATACCACAAGAACAGAATACCGATTCCACAGTAAAATGCTCCTTCGATATGCAGATACTGTATCCCGACGCGGATGATCTCATGCTCACTGCCGTCGATAAATGCCAGCATCAGATATCTGGCTCCAAAGTAGATCAGCACCGACGCACAGATACAGAATGCCGCTGATACCGTTACTGCACTACGGACACCTTTCTGTACTCTTTTTTTTCCTTTCCGGCTCCCCGGTTCTGGGAAATGAAGATAGAAAATGCATTTGCAAATTCCTGCGCCGGCATATAAGCAAATGAATCAATCTTCACAGCCGCTGCGAATGCCGCCATGACTGCGGTTCCAAAGCTGTTGACCAGACCCTGTATCATCAGGATTCCAAAATTCATCACTGACTGCTGGATACTTGACGCAGACCGAATAGCGCACCACTTCTCCCATTACACTTTGGCTTTCCTTTATTCTTTCCGGCCGCAGGGAAAAACGTAATTCCGGCATTTTCATCCATGTATAAATACAGATTCCAATCCCGGATACAATCTGGGATATGACTGTCGCGATCGCCGCGCCTTTGATTCCCATACGGATTCCATACACCAGTGCAAGATCCAGCACAATATTCAGTCCCGAAGAAATTCCCAGGAATACCAGTGACACCACCGAATCTCCCGCCCTCTTAGCAGAAACGAAAAGTAATTATAAAGAAAAACAAAAAGATGCCCCAGAATATATACCATACATATTCCTGCATCATTCCATAAATGTCCTCCGGTATCTGAAGAATATTCAGGATCGGTTTCATACACACAAACACAACAATGTTCATCACGATCGTCACGATTCCAATAAAGGAAAATGATGCCGTCATTTCATATTACAGCCGCGCCGTATCCCGTTTTCCGATTGAATAACTTTTTGTATTATCGATCAGCTTTTTC